>Ga0182024_10000620_pt1 | contig 92447 bp, 69 predicted proteins | sample P32metaG_FD_120480 | JGI IMG/M metagenome (GOLD analysis project Ga0182024, IMG submission 120480) | Permafrost microbial communities from Stordalen Mire, Sweden - P3-2 metaG (Illumina Assembly) | ecosystem: Environmental > Terrestrial > Soil > Wetlands > Permafrost | place: Sweden: Stordalen... | reverse complement strand
TCTTGCTGCGACCAAGGTCACATTAGATTCGCCGTAGTTTTTCGCCTGTTGCCTCGTCGTTCAATGGTAGGACAGCTGACTCTGACTCAGCATATTGGGGTTCGAATCCCTGCGAGGCAACCAAGTCCACTGAGCAACAACTCCTTACGAATCAAATCAATAATATCCTGGGTCGAGCGCGGCTGAGGAATGTCTTCGACCATTTTGATGGAACTCATTTGGCTCGACTGTACACAAAAGAGGGATCGAACATCTATCGAGACTGCCAAACTGGCGATCCAGGAAAGAGCATCCTGCCTCATCTGAAGAATCTGCGTTAGCTGCAGCGACTTGAAGCTGTAAAACATGATCGCGGGACCCTCCCTCCGCATCTGCATCAAATACATAAATGTAGGTCACGGCAAAATCGCCCCCGTATCCGCGGTGCAGGGCATTGGAAACGAGTCGTTCCCGCCCCACCTGCGATGGGAATACTCCACAGGCCAGACGCATCGAACTTGGAATGACTTTACCGAACGTATAGTTGGTGATCCAGCGATCTGCCGTCTTCTTGTAGGTTCTGAGTACCAACCGCAAGGTCCGCAAAAATAGTGCGGTTCCTGCCTTCGGCTTTGGCGCGGTAAAGCGCCGCATCTGCCTGTGAGAGTTTATATTTCAAAGGGAGATCGACATTGCTGCTGTCACACGTGACTGCACCTATGCTGATCGAGACGCAGAGTTCAACATTTCCGGTTTGAATCGGGGGCCACTCAACGGCCTTACGGATGTCCTCCGCCCGCATCCTCAATCCATTGCTATCGCATTCACTCAGAAGGATCAGGAATTCCTCGCCACCGTAGCGGCCGACCGCATCGTAACCTCGAACGGAAGCGCTGAGACGCTTCGCTACCTCTTCCAGAACAATGTCGCCGACGAGATGGCCATAGTCGTCATTCACTCGTTTGAAGTGGTCAATGTCGCAAAGCAGAAGTGAGGTTGGTCGGGCTTCCCGGGCAGACCGATTCAGTTCGCTGCTCACCAAAGAAAGAATAGAGGCACGGTTCCAAAGCGTCGTGAGCGAGTCGTGATGAGCTTTGAAGCGCATCTCCTCGCGCGCGTGGACGAGCGTCTCTTCGAGTGAAAGAATCCGGCATCCTGTATGCAAACGCGCTCGAAGTTCTGCTGGGTGGCATGGTTTGGTGATGTAGTCATCCGCGCCGGCCTCAAGACCTGCAACGATATCCGCGCTGTCCTGTCTGGACGTGAGCAGGAGGATATAGATATACGAGTCGTGGTGCTGGTTCTTGCGTATCTCGCGGCATAGGCCCGGGCCATCGAGCTCCGGCATCATCCAGTCGACGAGTGCGAGTCGCGGACCATCATTTCGCGACAGTATTTCGGCAGCCGTACGGCCATCCTCTGCCAGCATCACTTCATAGCCAAACTTCTGAAGCGTGCGCTGCATCAGGAGGCGAGATACCGGGTCATCGTCTGCGACTAAGAGTTTCATCGTGCGTTTACTGGGCAGAGCGCTTCGAGGGTCCGCATTGCGTTGCTTACTTCGTATACGAGGCGATCAAGCGTGGCCTGTGCCTGAGTTAGATTGAGCGATCTGCCGATGGATTCAAGTTCCCCCGCAAGCGCCGCTGCCTCGATAGCCGAGAGATTCGCGAGTGCCCCTTTCAGCGTATGGCTCGTGCGCCAAAGGGAGTTGGCATCCTGCGTATGAATTGCCTCTTGCGCGGCACGCAGAGTGCCTGGACATTCCGCACGGATGATTTCTACGAGTTCGGCCAGGAGTATACGGTCGCCATCTATACGATCCAGCAGCTGAGCCACATCGACCGCGCTCTTGGCGGCAGGCGAGCGATCGGCAGGTGCAGCCAACTCATCTTTTACGGCAAGATAACTATCGAGTACCTCGTCCAGGTCCTGCGGCCGGATCGGTTTGGAAAGATAGCCATCCATACCCGCATCGATGCAGCGCTCTTTGTCGCCGTTCATCGCAAGAGCCGTCATGGCGACTACGGGCTGATGTTTGCCGGTTGCATTCTCGCGTTCGCGAAGTATCCTCGTTGCCTCTAATCCATCCATCTCAGGCATCTGCACATCCATGAGAACGAGGTCGAAGTGGTTCTTCTCAAGTGCCCCGAGAGCTTGTTTGCCGTTGGAAACGATAGTGACGACGTGATTACGCTTCTCCAGCAGGCGGGCGGCGAGTTTCTGGTTGACGTGATTATCTTCGGCGAGCAGGATATTGAGCGCCTTGCCTGCGTAGATCTGTTCGCGAAGCGAATAACGAGTGATCATGGGTGTCTCTTCTGCCGACTTGCGCGCCGAAAGAACACGAGACACGGCTTCGCGCAGTTCCGACTGGCGTATTGGCTTGAGAAGATAGGCTGCAATCCCAAGCTCCCCACAACGCTGAGCGTCGCCGCGCTGACCGCCTGACGTCAGCATCATGATTGTCGAAGTAGAGATGCCGGACTTCTCATTAAGACGCTCGACAAAACCAAAGCCGTCCATCCTGGGCATGTGCATGTCGGTGAGTATCAAGTCAAATGGACTGCCACTCGCAGCTGCAGCGCTGTAAAGATCGAGAGCCTGTTCTCCGTCGCACGCGACCGCTGGGATCATGCCCCAGTTGGTAACCAGGCCTTCCAGGATGCGTCGATTGGTTCGGTTGTCATCCACAATGAGGACTCTAACGCCCACGACAAGGGACGGCGCGACCGTGGTCTGCTTCGATGCGGAGGAGGTCTTGGCATGGGCAAAGGGGGCAGTGAAGTGGAAGCAGGAACCTGCGCCCATCGTGCTTTCTGCCCAGATGCGGCCGCCCATTATCTCCACAAGACGACGGGAAATGCTCAATCCAAGTCCCGTGCCGCCAAACTGACGCGTAGTCGACGTATCTGCCTGGCTGAAGGACTCGAAGATGGCCTCCAGCTTTTCCGCAGCGATGCCGATCCCAGTGTCTCTGACCGTGAAGTGGAGAGTGGACGTCCGGTCTTCCAGGAGATCGGCGTGAACCCGAATTGCCACCTCCCCTTTCTCCGTGAACTTTACAGCGTTACCGACGAGATTGAGAATGATTTGCCGCAGACGATTGGGATCGCCGGCAATATGAGTCGGCACATCGGGAGAAATCTCGCAAAGCAGTTCCAGCCCTTTGTCGTCGGCGCGCAAAGCGACGGTCTTGAGCGCACCTTCGACGCATTCGAAGATGTCGAAGTCTACTTCTTCGAGATCGACTTTGCCTGCTTCGATCTTTGAGAAATCAAGGATGTCGTTGATGACGTTGAGCAGTGAGTCTGCCGAGAGCTTTACCGTCTGAAGGTAATCACGCTGTTCGCGTGTAAGCTCGGTTTCGAGCGCGAGATCCGTCATGCCAATGATGCCATTCAGCGGCGTGCGGATTTCGTGGCTCATGTTCGCCAGGAACTCGCTCTTGGCCTTGGTGCGAAATTCCGCGTTTTGGGCGCGCTCGCGTTCGAGCTCAAGATTGTGACGCTCCTCGGCCAGAGCTAACTGCATGGAATTCAGCGAAAGTTTCCGATCTACCATCGAAGACACGTAGACGAACAGAAGAACAAATCCAGTGACAAAAGCGATGCCAGCGAGGCCTAGAGAAGAGATGTCGATGGCGTGGTTCAGTCTGCTGGCGTCCAAAGGCATGGACGTGAAGGTGACCGCGGCCATCCCGACATAGTGCATAACTGGAATGGCAAACCCCATCACAATTGCACAGATGGTTTTGCGCCAACTGAAGGACGAGGCCAGATCGCGAACGGAGAACGTGAGCAGCAAAGCAACAAAGGAGATGACTATAGCCAGGACAATGGAGAGAACAACGATGCCTGCGTTGTAGTGGCACATGGCAGGAAGCCGCATGGCTTCCATACCCACATAATGCATCGCAGCAATTCCCGCACCCATGAAGACGCTGCCAACACCGGCTGTAACAACGGTCATTGTGCTACGGCTGACAATAAAGAGGGCAAGGCCCGATGCGGCAACGGCAGCGATCATTGAAAGGAAGACGGTAGGCCAGTCGTAAAGAACGCGAACGGGGAGGAGAAAAGCCTCCATACCGATGTAGTGCATGGACCAGATGCCGAGCCCAAGCGCAAACGCTCCCCCTACAAGCCACAAAAGACGGGCAAAGCCTTTAGAAGCAGTGACGCGACCGGCCAGGTCTAGGGCGGCGTAGGCGGCGAGCAGCGCAATGATAATCGAAATCGTGACCAGGCGATAGTCATATGCGCCTGTCAGCGTGACCGCGTGGTCCATCTGTCCCTCATGATAATCTCTGGTAATAGATTACCATAGGAACCATAAGATGGTTACCTAAATCAGCGACTTAGCGAATATACCCCGCTGTCAGCGGCAGGCATAATCCGGATGTCTCGCGCAGGTCTCGCATTCACAGGAAGATCCGAAGCGTGGCTGTCACCTTGTGTTTTAGAAAGCAGGCGATTTCTTCGATCGCGTTGAGATTTCTACCTGACATGTATTCCTCTCGAGTGAAACAGCCCTTGGCCCTCATGGGTATTTCTCCGATGACGTGTTACTTGAGGATGGTTAGAATGCCGTTGGTCGCGGCGTTGGGCTGGGTGAAGTAATAGTTCTGCGCCTTCAACGAGCCGACGTGTCCGATGATGTAGTACCTGCCTGGTACCGCGGTAGAGGGCGCCGTGGTGGTGAGAGTGGGTGCGCCGCTGGTTGCTGAGGCTTGGTTTTCCCCGTTGAGAAAGCCGGTGATGGTGTAGGTAAAAGCAGGCAGCGGATCGCCGGCATGGATAGTGAAGTTCGCAGGCCGGACGGTCAGAGGAGCCTTGTATACCCCGACGGAACCTTCTCCATTGGAGAAAGTATCGAAATAATAGTTGGCAGTCGCAAGGGTTCCTGGCTGTACTTTGATGGGGTAGAAACCGACCGGCGAGGTCGCCGTAACGGCAGCGGTAAGCAAGGGCGCGCCGGAGACTAAGCTCGCTGTATCTCCGTTGACGAAGCCGGCGAACTTGTAGACGAAGGGCAGTGCAGGCGTCTGGCCGTAGGTAACGGCCACGTTCTTCGCTGAGATGTAAAGAGGAGCCTTGGTGACGGTCAGCGTCGCTGCTGACTCCGTAACGGTATAGTTGGCTGCTGCCGTCCCGCTTACGACAGCGGTCACGGGATAGCTGCCTGCAAAAGAAGCAGGAGTTGCCGCCGATTGCGGAGTGATCGTTACCTCATCCCCGTTGAGCAGTCCCGAGACAGTATAGGCAAACTTGGGATTGGGCGCTCCATAGAGCCGCCAGTTGTTCTCAAGGTTCACAGCGAGAAGAGGCTTGGGCGCCAGACAGGCAGGCGTTGCCTCATTGCGCGTTGCAGGGGAAACCCCAGAACTCCGGGTATTCTCTTTCGCTGATATCTGGCGCGTGGAGAGCAAAGGGACAAACTTTGGACCAGCGACGCTCAACTTCACAGAAATCGAAGGCAGGCCGGATCGAGATGAACCCTTTCCTTGCGGGGTTGATAGATGCAGTTGGACGCGAGGAGCATGGTCCCTCGAAGCCGAACCGTTGACCAGGGACGAAGGAGGCGGGCAGCCCGGAGAAGAGGCAGAGCCGGAGTCGCTTGACGCCGCATAAACCGGATCGCCCAAGTAATAAACGAACCAATCAAGATAGAAAGGACCCGTCGGCGCATCATAGTCCAGGCCGTCCGTAAGAGCGTATTTGCTTGGACCAGCGTCGAGCGGCAATGGAACCATGTCAGGGCTAAATTCAGAGTAGTTTCCGCCGTCGTCATAGAATATGAGTGTCCCGGTCATGGGCGGCCCGTAGCTAGCCACGCTCAGGCTGACATTTACCGAAAAACTCCATGAGTCAGAGCTGATGTCGTTAGGGTAGCAAGTAACCGAAAGTTGAGCTCCGCTATCGGACAGTGCGGTTTGGATAGTGGACGGAAAAGCCGGGTAGACTGTCCGGTTGGCTTCCAAAGCCAACACAAATTTGCTCACGAAGGCATTTCCTACTCCAGCGGCCGCTGAATTTTTCGTCACTTGAAAGGCGCCTCCTGTAGTTGGAAAATCCGTCGAAGACGCGCTGCCGGTCAGATAGGCATTTCCTGCTGTATCCAGCGCGATGGCTGTTGCCCCATCGGGAGAACTGCCACCTAACAGCGTCGCGTAGTTCAACACCGTGGCGGATGGATTCAGCTTGACAAGAAACGCGGAACCATCTTGGTACGCTGGCAACTGAAGTGCGTCCGGCGTCACCTGAAACCCTGCGAAGCGCCCAGCGCCCGATGCGGCGGCAGTCCCTGTAACATAAGCGCTACCGTGGCTATCCACGGCGAGCCCGGTCACTGTTGTGTTCAGTCCCTCCAGATAGGTTGAATACTCAAGCGCGGTGCCGTCCGTTTTGAGCTTCGTGACAAACGCACCTGACCAGTTGGCGCCCAGGTATTTACTGATCCCGCTGCCCGCATCTTCTAAAACCCCGGCAGTTAGCGGAAAATCGCTGGAACTTGTATTTCCGGCCACATAGGCAAAACCCTGTCCATCTACGGCGATAGCCCGCGCCGAATCGCCTCCGGTGCCGCCGAGATAGGTGGAATACACTTCGTCCGTGCCGTCTGAGTTAAGCTCGGTGACAAATGCGTTTGAAGAGCCGTTCAAAGCCATCTGAAAGGCTCCCGTGGTGACGGGGAAGTTCGGAGAGGCAGTGGATCCGGTGACAAAGGTATCTTCAGCAGCGTTGATAGCGACCGCGTTGCCATAATCGCCGGCGCCATGCGACCCGCCTCCTCCAAGAAAGGTCGAAAAGACGAGCGCGGTTCCACCCGGGTTCAGTTTGGTTACGAAAGCATTGGAAGTAAGCCCTCCGCCCAGGGATTTCGTCTGAAACGCTGCGTCCGTTACGGGGAAATCGGAAGACCACGTGTACCCGGTGAGATAGGCATTCCCTTTCGCATCAACGGCGATGGCCTCTGCCACATCTCCCTGTCCCGGTGTAGCGTGGTTACCGGTTCCGCCAAGATAGGTGGAATAGGTCAAGGCGTTGGTGCTTGGGTTCAGCTTGGTCACAAAGGCTGTAGGCGCACCGCTGGTCGTCGATTCGTTCGCGGTCTGGAACGCCCCACAGGTGACAGGAAAGTCGGTGGAATAGGTGGTGCCGGTAACATAGACGTTGTTCTGCGGATCGAGCGCAATCCCATAACCGAAGTCGCCGCCACTACCCGATCCGGATCCGCCGAGATAAGAGGAATACAGCAGAGCCGTACCGGCGGCATTGAATTTGGCGACAAATACCGTGCTTCCGTGGCCTGCACGCGCCACAGCGTTCTGCGCTTGGAAGGGCTCCGTGGTCAAAGGGAAATTGCTCGAATAGGTCGTGCCCACTACATACGCATTTCCGGACGAGTCCACCGCGATTCCGTTGCCTTGGTCGCCGTTGCCGTTGAATCCACTCCCTCCAAAGTAGGTGGAATAGACCAGAACGGGGTCGATGATGAGAGGCTGCGTATGGTTGTAGCGGCCGATAGAGAAGCCGATTCGGTTATGAGCGAGAAGTTTGTAACACGAAGAGATAGGCCTGCGTTCGCGGCCGGACTCTTGGTAGGCAACCGGCTTGAGAAGGCGCAACTCCGATCGGGTGGCGCCGCTTCCGGCGGTCAGAATTAGATCGCCCGTGGCCGCGTCGATTCGCGGGCTTTCTCCTCCATTCAGCGAGAGGAGGATCTTGGCCGGGTCGGCCTTCGGTCCAACGACGAAGTCGTGCTCGATCTGGTGTTGGTTGCCGTAGTAGACGAGGTCGATGCCGTCATAGACCGAGTGATAGCGGACACGCCCGTAGTTAGGTAAGTTTGTGCGCCATCTAGTAGGATCATTACCCAGAAAATAGTTGGTTCGCGTGATCTGCTGATCTTCAGCGACGGCTCTGGCATTAGGATTGGCGTCGACCAGGCTGAGGCGAACGAGAGAGGTTTCCTGTGCCTGTGTGGGAGGTTGACCAGACATGCCGGCCTTCGCCGGGACCGATTTGTATCCTGGTTTCAGACTTTGAATTGCCAGCAGAGCCTCGCCTGCGCGCAGGAGGAATGAGTATCCCTGGCCGTGAGAAACAAACTGCACCGACGGGTCCGCCTGGCCCTGGTTTGCCTCAAAGCTGATGGGCAATTTGCCGTAGGGCGCCGACGCGATAGACGATCGAGAGACGGCAACTGATTGGGCGAGGCTCGGAATAACAGTGGCTGTCAATGAGATGGAAAGCAACGCATAAGTATTTAAGGCGGCGAAGGATTTCATACATCTTCCCCCAGAACTGGTGGCCGATCATTGAATCGGAAGGAGTTCACGGCTTCGACACGCAATCTCCAAGTGTGGACTAGCAGCTTAACCCTACTCGAGAGTAGTTACAAGTCGATTCACAATTGGGTGTTTTGGAGTTATCAACAAGCGGTCTAAGGTGTCGAGATCCAAAGTAGATAGCCTTCGGAGAGCGGGATGTCGATGGCGTAAGTAAATCGTCTTCTTTATATTGTCCAGAAACATTGAGCAGAACCTATAGCAGGGGAATTCTGGATTGCTGGTTCGCTTCATGCCAGTTAGTTTGTCCGAGTTAAGCGCAACATGTGCATCTGTGCGAGGCAAATAACATCGACAAAACCTCACTCCCACGATCCTGACCCGACAAACCCAGCCCAGTACCACGGATGAGTGCAAAGTCCGGCGGCCCGCCGGTCGGCCAGCAGCTTGCGAGATGCGTTCCAGACCGCATCCGCCGTCGTGGCGTTGCGTCCAAACCGCTCCGCATACAATTCGTGCATGTAGCGCCGGCTCATACCGTCATCTACGGGCCACAAAGTCATGATGACCGAGCGCACACCCGCCACGCGGAAGGCCCGCTGCAGCCCCAGCACTCCCTTACCATCGTGCCCCGGACCGGCCTGGGCTACGGCAACGCCACGCTTGGCCAACGCCAGCGTCTGGTCGTCCACCATGTGCGCATCGAGCAGCAGTCCGATCAGGTTTTCAAGCGCCTCACATATCTCGACGGAGTTTCCAGGATGCGCAACCTCCGCCGCGCGCAACGCCGCCCTGGCCTGATCGATAGCGTCAATTCCCGCCTTTTGCGCGTCCGGCTTCCGGTCATTTGACCGCGTCTCATCATCGCTCTTCGCCGGACGGTCAGCCTGCCGATCATCGTCGGCCGCCGAGCCCTGTAGGACGATTTCAGGCGCGTGCGCAGGTCGCGCGGTTCCGCTGCCTGTAAATAAAAGAAGTCCCGCGAGCGGGAGCGAGAGAGTGAGATTCATGACGAGAGGCTCGCTCGCATAATAATTCACTCTGACGCGGGTCGTTACAGGATTTGTCCGGAGTCGCGGACCAGTTCAATCATTGCCGAAGAGAGGCGGAATTCAACCAGCGCGATTCAACCGGTTCAACTCGGCCTGAGCCTTCTCCTCGAAATCGCCATGGAGAGCGATCGTTTTCCTGAGCCATTCACTCGCCCCGGAAGCATCCGAGCGAAGCAGCATCACCTGCGCCAGATAGTAGTCCGCTGTCTCCAGTTGGGGAGTGTCGCCGGCTGCGGAAACCGCCTCGAAACTCCTCTGCGCATCGGCCAAAGCCCCGGCCTCGAATTGGCAGAGCCCTGAATAAAGACGGGCAGCCACGCCATCCGAAGCGCTCAGCGGGACAGCCCTGAGATCATCCAACGTACCCGCACAATCGCCGTCAGCGTATCGCCGCATCCCTGCGGCAAACGCGGCATGTTGAGCGTCGACCGTCTCTCCACCGCGAAGCTGAGAAGCATGATATCCCGGCAAATGAATGTCTGCGAGGGCGGCAAGTTGAATCTTACGCGGGTCCGAACGGATATTCGAAGCGCTCTCCGATACTCCAGCATCGCTTTGCTGTCTTGGCGTCGAGGTCGCTGCATCTACTGAATGCGAAGCCGTCGCCGTCTCCCTGACCTCAATCCCTCCATCTGCCGTGCGGCCATGATGGATATACCTCGCAATCAGCCCGGCAGCAATCAGCAGCATCGCAGCAACGGCGCCAAAAGCCACCAGCCGAAAGGGAATAGCCCTCGCCCTGGTGCCTCGCGCAACGATGCGCATCGGCTGTGGACCAGCCAGGGCGTCGCGCCGAAACTCTTGTTGCACCGCCCTTAGCGATTCTAAGGAGGCATGGCAAGCGTCGCAGCAGAAATAGTGCTCCTCGAAGCGCTCCCGCTCGGACTCGGACAACTCGCCCGTCAGATATAGCTCCGCCACCTCCTCGGCAGGATCGCCATTACACATCGTCATCCACGCTCTCCTGTCTTAATGTGGACTGGCCGGGACACAAACGCACTCTCTGATTCCGGGCTCCCGGCAGCAATCGCAGCTACCAGCGCAAGAACCAGATTTTCGGTCGCGCTTGATTCCGATACGCCGTCAGTCATTCGTGCCGCCGCCCTTCAAGCCTCTGCGCCGATCTCGGGCAATCTGCAGCCCAACCTTCCAACACTGTATCTCTTCACAAGGCTGTTCGTGAACCACCTATCTCCAAGACGTCCCCGCAGGGAAAAGAGACGACGCCGTCAGGCTCGGGCAAGATCCTCATCGCACAGCCCGCGAAGCTGCGGATGGAGCTAACTACTGCTCTAACACCGCAAACCCCTTCCATATCGCGAGACTTAAAGCGTTGCGCTAGGTACCGGCAACGTTTGAAATTATCCCGCCTGGCTCGCGATCTGCGCGCGAGCTATTCCAGCGCGTTACACGATGCAAGCTGGAACACACCGTGACCGCCATCAAATGGAGTCATACTCTCGCGATGGATTTTTGTTGCCTGCCCGGCGTCGAGTATGCTGCACTTGAAACCGTTCACTCAGAATTTCCAACTGTCTCATTGGACGAGAAAGTCTGATCGCGCTTCCACCAGAGCCGGACCTCTGCCCAACCGGCCAAATCATGGCTGTCTTTTCTCCAGAAAGGTCTTGGGTTCTATGTCGACTCCTTCCCAGTCAAACGGTAAACTCTGCCGTCGTTTACTTCCTGCTCTGATCCTCCTCGCGAGCACGCTCTTTGCCTTCTCTGACACCGCACAAGCCGCTCAGACTGCGCCCCGCATTCTCGGGCAAATCGACGAATCGCGACTCACCCGCCTGCCCGGCAATGTACCGGCGCTCGCGCAGGCCCGGTACGACCAGGGTGAAGCATCACCCTCGACCGAACTGACGCATATGCGACTGGTCCTCTCCCGCGGTCCAGAACAGAAGGCAGCGGTCGAAAAGTACATGTTGGAGCTTCAGGACAAGTCTTCCCCGAACTACCATAAATGGCTGACTCCGGAACAAATAGCCCAGCTCTACGGACCCGCCGATTCAGATATAGCCGCCCTCGTTGCATGGCTTGAATCCCACGGATTTAAGCTCGAGCGAGTCTCAGCTGCACACACCAGTATTGCTTTCTCCGGCACAGTCAGCCAGACTGAAGAAGCATTCCATACACCGATCCACTCCTTCTCGGTCAATGGAAACCAGTTCTACTCCAATACAGTCGATCCCAGCATCCCCTCGGCTCTTTTATCAATCGTCGTGGGGGTCGCTCGTCTCAATACCATCCGTCCGTTAGCCAATTACACCAAGGGAAGTCTCGGCACCTTCGATTCCGACTCCAGCCGACTGATGCCCGCAAACGTGCAACAGGAAAAATTGATCCATCCCAATCTGACCGAGGGCTCCGCGGGCGCTTACACGCTGTACGTAGTCCCCAGCGATGCCGCTACCATCTACGACACGCCCAATACCACTTTCAATGCCAACTACACCTCCGGAACCAGTTACACCGGAGCGGGCGTGACCATCGGCATCGGCGGAGATTCGGCAATTCTGGCCAGCACCATCGTGAGTTACCGCACCAAATTCCTTGGCGACTCGACCTCAGTGCCCACCATCACCAACGTCGACGGAGTCGGGGAGAATGGCGACAGTGATGAGGCCTACATCGACACTGAGCTTTCGGGCGGCCTAGCGCCAGGGGCTGCCATTCACTATTACGCCTCGAACGATCTGATCAGCGGAATCGTTCAGGCATTGGATGACAACACCGTAGATATCTTCAGCCTCAGCTTCGGCAACTGCGAAGCGAATCTCGGAGATTCGAACAACTCGACACTAAACGGAATGTGGAATCAGGCTTTTATGCAGGGAATCGCCGTAACCGTTTCTACCGGAGACAGCGGTTCTGCCGGTTGCGACGCAAATCAGGACAGCTCGGGCAACAATATCCCTGATGCCTCAGGGGGACTCGGCGTCAACGGATTCGCGACCACGCCCTACAATATCGCTGTAGGCGGTACAGATTTCTATCCGCTCAACGACTCATTTACCACCTACGCCTCAACTTCCAGCACTTCCTCCACCCATTACCGGTCCGCGAACAAATACATTCCCGAATCAACCTGGAATGACTCCACCGTGGCCGACGGCGCAATCAGTGCAAACTCGCCCTTCACCGGCACCAACGCAAACATCGTTGGCGCCGGAGGCGGAAAGAGCAGCTGCATTACCAGCAATGCCATTTCCGGCGCCTGCGTAAGCGGTTATCCCAAACCCTCTTGGCAGCGCGGTACAGGAGTTCCTGCGGATGGTGTCCGCGACATCCCCGATATCTCACTCATGGCGGGCAACGGCGCAGACTCCTCCGCCTGGCTTGTCTGCACCGACGACACCGGAACAGTTAGCGGTGTAACGGTGACCGCAAACTGCACTACCCAAAGCAACAACAATTTCTACTTCTTTGGATTCGGCGGCACGTCTACGGCAGCACCGGCCTTTGCCGGAATGCTCGCGCTGGTGCAGCAGAAAACAAACGGCAGGCTTGGCCAGGCCAGCAAAGATCTATACGATCTCTTCAACGGCACGCACTCCGCATCCATCTTTCACGACACCACGGTCGGTAACAATTCCGTCCCCTGCCTCAGCGGTTCTCCGAACTGCGTCCAGAACACGGCAGGGTTTTACTACGAATCGGGCTACGACACCAATGTCGGCTATGACCTGGCAACAGGAATCGGCAGCGTCGATGTCGCCCAGTTGATCAACTTCTGGGGATCGGCAATCGGTTCTGCAACTTCTACGGTAGGCGTAGTTCCATCTGCATCGACCATTACCACCGCGCAGGCCCTGACTGTTGTTGTTACAGTTACAGGTTCGGGAACAAACGGCACGCCCACCGGAACAGTCTCACTCTCGGGCGGAGGCTACACTTCATCTTCCCAGGCGCTCGTAGCTGGAACGTACACCTTCGCCATCCCCGCCGGAAGTCTCTCGGTCGGTGCCGACACGCTGACCGTTTCCTACAGTGGCGATGCGAGCTACGCTTCCAAAACCGGGACGGCCACAGTCACCGTCACGCTCCCGCCGGCTCCGATCGCAGCCCTTTCAGCAACGTCGCTTGCATTCGGCAGCGTCAACGTCGGGTCGACACCGACCAATTCAGTCACTCTTAAGAACACCGGCAACGCAAACTTGACCGGCATAACTATCAGCGTTGTCGCCGTCACAGGCACGGCCTTTACTCAGACCAATACCTGCTCCGCGACTCTGGCAGCAGGAGACTCCTGCACCATCACCGCAACCTTCACCCCGACCGCACCAGGAGCGGTGGAGTCGCGCATCCAGATCGTGGACAACGCTGTAGGCTCGCCGCAACTCGTCGATCTCACTGGCACCGGCGTGGTGCCTGCTCCGATCGTCACCCTCACGCCAACCACGCTTACCTTTGCGAGCACCCTGGTTGGTTCGTCCGCAACGCCTCAGGTTGTCACTCTCAAAAACACCGGAGCCGCATCTCTGACTGTCACCGGCGTTTCCATCACCGGCACAAACGCAACCTCCTTCTCGCAGACCAACAACTGCACCACCGTCGCGGTCAGCGGAACCTGCTCCATCACCGTCAACTTCGGCCCTGCAGCCGGCGGCACGCTCACCGCCGCGGTCAGCATTGCCGATAACGCCACCGGCTCACCGCAGACCTTAGCGCTCACCGGAACCGGTGCAGTGCCTACTCCTGTCATAGGCCTCTCACCTTCCTCGCTTACCTTCGCCAGCACTACGGTTGGCTCTTCGGCAGCAACGCAGTCGATTACCGTTTCGAATACCGGAACGGCGCCGCTTGTGGTGACGAGCGTATCAGTCACAGGCACCAACGCCAGCTCCTTCACCCAGACCAATACCTGCACCACGGTCGCGATCTCGGGCACCTGCACCGTGGTCGTGACATTCACTCCAACCATCTTCGGCACGCTCACCGGGTCCATCAGTATTGCCGACAATGCCGCCGGTTCTCCGCAGACGGTAGGTCTCACCGGTACCGCGGCGGAAGCTGGCGCATTCACGCTGGCAGGTACTACCGTCACGGTGTCCCCTGGCTCCAGCGGCACCTCTACCATCACAGCCACCGGTGCCGGAGGCTACTTCGGAACCATCACGCTCTCCTGCGTACTCGCGACGTCGCCCTCAGGCGCGACCGACCTGCCTACCTGTACACCCGGCTCGGCGATTACCATCGCCTCCGGTTCAACAACCGGCACTGGGACTATCGCCATCAACACCACGGCAGCCAGCAACGCCGTCAAACTCGCCAAACAGGAAAAGAACAGTTCCACAGGACGTTTAGCGGGCATCGGCGGAGTCGTCCTGGCAGGCATCCTGCTCATTGGTATTCCGGCTCGCCGGAAATACTGGCGCTCGATGCTTGCCCTGCTCGTCTTCATCGCCGGCCTTGGAGTCCTCTCCGGCTGCGGTGGCGGTGGTGGTGGCAATAAGAATCCCGGCACTACAGCGGGTAACTATACCTTTACCGTAACGGGCACGGACGCGGCGGCAGTAAAGCAGACCACGACCATCACCGTCACCGTAAACTGACGCCATCGCCAGTCGGGAACAACAAAAGGGGCCTTCTCACTCGATTGAGAAGGCCCCTAAAAACTTTACATCAAATACGCGTAAAGCTAAGCATCACAAAATCAACAACATAAGCCATTCGCAATTGTTCCACGTGGAACAATTCGACCTTTAACGCTCAAAACGCGGGAATTCCTGTGATGTGCTGTCCGATGATCAGCGCGTGAATGTCGTGCGTGCCTTCGTAGGTGATAACGGACTCCAGGTTCATCATGTGGCGCATGATTGGGTAGTCTTCGGTGATGCCGTTGGCGCCGAGAATCTGGCGTGCGATGCGGGCGGATTCGAGGGCCATCCAGACGTTATTGCGCTTGGCTAATGAGATGATTTCGTGCGGCAGGTTGCCGGCATCCTTCATGCGTCCGGCGTGGAGGGAGAGCAGTTGGGCCTTGGAGATCTCTGAGATCATCCAAACCAGCTTTTCCTGGATCATCTGATGGCTGGCGATGGGTTCGCTGCGGAACTGCTTGCGCATTTTGGAGTACTGGAGCGCCGTATCGTAGCAGGACATGGCTGCGCCGATGGCTCCCCAACTGATGCCGTAACGGGCCTGGTTGAGGCACATCAAAGGGCTCTTCAAGCCGCCAGTGCCGGGGAGCAGGTTGCTGGACGGGATCTTCACTTCCTGTAAGGAAAGGCCGGCGGTCACTGATGCGCGCAGGGACCATTTGCCATGGACTTCGTCGGCGCGAAAGCCGGGGCGATCAGTCTCTACCAGGAAGCCGCGAACGGTCTCGCCTCCTGTGCCGTCTTCATCATCGACTTTGGCCCAGATGATGGCTACATCGGCGATGGTGCCGGAGGTGATCCACATCTTTTCGCCGGTGAGGACGTATTCGTCGCCGACTTTGCGGGCGCGGGTGGTCATGCCGCCGGGGTTCGAGCCGAAGCCCGGTTCTGTGAGTCCAAAGCAGCCCAGCTTGCGGCCGGCGGCCAGTTCCGGGAGCCACTTCTGCTTCTGCTCTTCGGAGCCGAAGGTGTAGATGGGGTACATGACGAGGGCGGATTGCACGCTGACGAAGCTGCGGAAGCCCGAATCGCCGCGCTCGAACTCCTGCATGACCAGGCCGTATTCGACGTTGGACATTCCGGCGCAGCCGTAGCCGTGGAGGTTGGCGCCAAAGAAGCCGAGCTCGCCCATCTGGGGGACGAGTTCGCGAGGGAAGCGGCCCTCGCGGAAGCAGTCTTCGATGATCGGAATCAGATTGTCTTCGACGAAGGCGCGGGCGGTGTCGCGGACGAGGCGTTCGTCTTCATTGAGCAGGGAATCGAATTTGATGAAGTCAACATTCTGGAATTTGAAGCCCATTTTGTGATGCCTTTCGATGGGTTTGGCTGCGGATGGCGAGTGACCCAAAACATCTGAGGTTATCAGATGAAGGCGGCGGCAGGGAAGGCGGGGCTCGCTCCAGCTTTGCCTCCGGAGTTTCTGTTCATCGACTCAGTTTGAAGTGGCATGAAGTTTCAATTGTGATTGTGTACTAACTTTCATTGCGGATTTTGGTGAACCTGTGTGAGGCTTTGTCTGGCTGTCAACTGGTGGCCAATCCAGGAATCGGAGTTGAATCATGCGTATTCCCCTCACGCTATTCGCCGTCGTTCTTAGTGCGGCATCGGCAGTCGCCGCGCACGCCCAGGTAGCCGCTTCAGGTGCGGTCAATGAATCTGCCGCAGCGGCAACCATTCCAAGCGGAATGAGTTTTGCCTTCGACGCCAGCCAGAAGCATGTTGTCGCCAGCGGAGTGCAGTTGAGCGCATCTACGATCAAGAGTGACAGCGTCTCTCCAACGACCGGAACGATCATCGTAACTATCAATATTAATGTTGTGTCGCGCTTTGAAGCAGGCACGACCTACCACTGCTCGGTGGATGCGATCGGCGGTATTATCGACCTCCGCAAGGGTGTGATCGACGGCGGGCTGGAGACGGTGAATAACTTTGCCACTGGCTCTGGCACATCTTTTTCGTGCACCATGACAATCCCGTATTCGTGGACGCTGCCGCACGCAGGCCGAGCGAGCACAGGGCTGATTTTGGCCTTTGGCGTCGGAGCGATCAATGAACACGACGAAGTCGAACACTCGACGCTTCAGGTGGATGGAATTGAGAATCTTCCTGCCACGGGCGCCACTTCGAAATTCACTTTCAACGTTGCGCTTTAACTTTGAAGCTCTAACTAAATGAAGTAATAGGAGACTCGGACCAGCCGCTTGCGTGGATCGCCAGCGGCTGGACGAATCTCTTCGCGTCATCCACGGTGAGGCGCCAGCCTCCGCCGTTGTAGCTGCTTTCAACTGCGGCTGAGTTACGCGGAGGGCACGGTGCTTTGGAATGCTGCCTCAGCATGCTGGCTTTCAGTGATATCGATGACGGCGACTGACACGCCGACTATCTCTCCGGCCTCGTCACGTACGGGTTGATATGAAACCAGCCGTGTGCGTGCGCTGTCCTTTCCGAAGGCTGGAACCTTGTGCCCACTGATCACCTCACCCTGGAGCGCTCGGAGGAGATACGGCTCAAACAGCCGAAAAGTATCGGGGATCAGTTCCTCCGGAGTCTTACCGACATGCTCTTCCACGGATAATCCGTTCATGTCGGCGAGTCTTTGATTCAGGTTGACGTGACGCATGTTGCGATCGAGAAATGCGAGACCGACGGGAGCGTTGTCGTATATCGCCTGCAGTTGGGCGAGCCGCTCAAAGCCCACGGTCGGCATGTTTGTCGCAGATGCGTTTAATAATCTGTTTGAATGGCTGGCAAGAGGCTTTTGCCGGTGGGCCGCCACTGCCGAGAGGAGATCGGCGGCGGGCATTGGTCGTCCGAAAAGCCAGCCCTGGCCGAGTTCGCAACCCATCCAGAGGAGCATTTCAGCCTGTTCTTTGGTCTCGATGCCTTCGCCGACCGTGGTGAGGCCGAGGCTTTGGCCGAGGCCTACAACGGCGGTCACGATCTTGCGGCTATCACCCTTCTCAATCATGGCGCTGACGAAGCTGCGGTCCACTTTCAACTCATCGAAGGGCAGGGATTGAAGGTGTAGCAGGCTTGAATAGCCGGTACCAAAATCGTCGAGCGCAATCCGGCAGCCAAGCCGTTTCAGTTCGTTCGCGACGACAAGGGCCCGGTCCAGATTGTCGGTAAGCGCGCTCTCTGTAACTTCGACAATCAACCGGTCAAGCGAAAAACCTTTGCCCTTTGACGCAGTGCGAATTTCTTTGCCCAGGGTTATGTCACGCAGTTGTACCGGGGAAACATTGATTGAGAGTGTAAGCGGAGCCGGAATTACATGGGCAACGGCGATAGCCTGACGGAGTAACTCCTGCATCAGGGCGCCGATCCATCCATCCAATTCTGCTGCATGGATAAATTCGCCTGGGAGGACGAGCCCTCTTTTCGGATGATTCCAACGGGCCAAGATTTCAAATCCTGCCAACTGACCGGAACGAAGGTTCACGATAGGCTGGAAATACGGCACGAACTCGCCTTTCGCGATTGCGCGACATGCGTCCTTTCGATCGACGATCATAAAATTGATTTTACTTATAAAAGAAAGGAAGTGTCTGTTTTTGAGGTAATTGTTCGACCGATGTGGCCAAATTATACGACGGTTAGAGTTTAGTTTATACCTGCAGAAATCGCCCCAATTTTACAAAGTCGCGGCAATCCATTTCAGACTGCGAGACGCCCACAAGATAAGTCAGGTAAGTGGTATTACGAGAGTACCCTAACAGGTCGGGCGAGACATAAGTAGGACGATAGATGGCCTGAAGAATGCAGCAGAAGTTTCAGGCGAGGAATTGTTGGATAAAAGGATCCTGGCTTGCGACCAATGCTTCAGTACTGCCGTCGAAGACAATTTTGCCCTGGTGGAGCACGAGGAAGCTGGTGTTGACGTTGGTCTGGCCCTGGGGCAGGGGAGTCATCTTGCCTTCATTGGCGTCGTATTTGTGAGTGGCCATGGTGAATGCGTCCTGCAGGCGGTGCGTGACCAATAATGCCGGTGTGCCGTAGGCGTCGCGCTCTTTGATGATGAGTTCGATGATGGTGGTCGAGGTCACGGGATCGAGTCCGCCGGTGGGCGAGTCGTACAGGATCAGCTGGGGTTGATCGATGATGGCGCGGGCGATTGCGACGCGACGGCGCATGCCTCCGGAGAGGGAACCCGGAAGCATATCGTAAGTATGCTCAAGTTCGACGAAGCGAAGGGCCTCATGGACGCGCCGGTCAACCTCTGTCACATCCACGTGGCGCTCCATCAACTGATATCCCACGTTGTCGCGAACGGTGAGGGAGTCGAATAGCGCGCCCTCCTGAAAGACCATGCCCGTGCGTATGCGGAGGTGAAGAAGCTCTTCTTCGGACATGTGGGTGATCTCCTGACCGAAGAGGTAGATTCGTCCGGAGTCGGGGCGCAGGAGTCCGTTGGCGAGCTTGAGCAATGTGCTCTTGCCAACACCGGAAGGGCCGAGGAGAATGCGGGTTTCGGCGGGAGCGATCTGGAAGCTGACGTCGTCAAGGACCGGTGGGCCGTCGAAGCGGAGGGAGACGTTTTCGAAGACGACAACGGGTTCGAGGACGGCGTTGGCTGTCTTGGTAAGGTCGAGCTTGGTGTAGACCTCGTCCATCGTCAAAAACCCGAGAAGATCCACAGCAGGGCGCGGCTGAGAATGAAGTCGGAGAAGATGATGAGCACCGAGGAGACGACTACGGCCTGGGTCGTCGAACGGCCTACACCCTGAGTGCCGCCGGTGGTCTTCATGCCGAAGTAGCAGCCGACGGTGGCGATAATAAAGCCGAAGAAGAGGGGCTTGGTGAGGCCCTGCGCGATGTCGGCATAAACCAAAGCCTGATAGGCGGAGGTGAAATACTGGGTGCCGTTCTGGGCGCTTATGAAGACGGCAACGAATGCGCCGCCGGCGGTGCCGACTGTGTCGGAGACGATGGTGAGCAGGAAGAGCATGACGACCGTAGCCAGCATGCGAGGTGTTACCAGCTTCTTCATCGGGTCGGTGCCAAGGGCGCGCATGGCGTCGATCTGCTCAGTAACGACCATGGAACCGAGTTCGCTTGCCATGCCGCTGGCGTTGCGGCCGGAGACCATGAGGCCGGTGAGCACCGGGGCGAGTTCGCGAATCATGGAGAGCGAAACGAAGCGGCCGGTATAGGCTTGCGCTCCGAACTGGGCCAGCGAGGCAGCGGATTGCAGTGCTAGCACGCCGCCGGTGAAGAATCCGGTGAGAACGACGATGGGCAGGGAGCCGACGCCGATGAGGTCGGCCTGGTTCAGGACGTCTCCCCAGTAGTGAGGGGCGCGAACGAGATTGCTGACGCCCTGCCAGCAGAAGAGGGAATACTCCTGCACGGAAAGGATCATGCGTTTGGCGAGGCCATCAAATTTGTCAAGGGCAAAGGGCATAGGATGCGGGATTGTCCTGGTGCTGTGACGGATAGATGCTTTGCTGGCGTCGCCGGGTTCATGGTCAGGATAGCCTATTTATCTGACGAAGGGACGAGATGGCGGCTAGCGATGCAGATTCTGCGCAAATCCTTCGGTTCAAGGGCAGGCGCCGGAACGATAAGCTTGCATCTAACGAACGATGGATTGCGAACGATGAGTTTAATGCTACAAACGGCGAAGCGGGCGGTGCGCCAGGCGGCGGCCAGAAATTCCGCGCACAACGGGCATCTGCTCAGGTGGCTGATCAGCCTTGGCGGAATCGGGGTGTTTGGTGTGGCAATCATCGATTCGTCGGTGATTCCTCTGCCGCTGCCGGGAAGTACGGATCTGCTGTTGCTGCTGCTGGCTTCGCATCGCGGGGGGACGGTGAAATCAGCGATCCTGCTGGCTGCCTGTGCCTGGATGGGATCAATGATTGGCGGGTACCTGACGTGGCACGCGGGCCGGAAGGGCGGCGAGGTTGCGCTGAAGCGCTACGTTCCAAAACGCATCCTGGAACGAGTCACGGGATGGGTAGAGAGGCATGGGGCCTGGTCGGTGGGGCTGGCGGCTATTCTGCCGCCTCCGGTGCCCTTGACTCCCTTTTTGCTGGCGGCGGGAGCGCTGAAGGTTACGATAGGGCGATTTCTGGCGTTTTATGGAGCGGCGCGCGCGGTTCGCTACGGGTTGCTGGCCTGGTTGGGGGTGACGTACGGGCGGCGGATTGTTCGGACCTGGGAGAAGGATTTGAGCGGCTGGTCGAGCACCATCCTTTGGGTGTACGGCGGCCTGGTCGTGGTGGGGATCCTGTATGGCGTGTGGAAGTTCCGGCAGTCGCGACGGTCAGGCAATGCTCTGCGGGAAGTTGCGGAGGAGCCGGCCTAGTTGGCGGCCGCGTCCTGGACTTGGGGAAGATTTGTGGCGGGGATGATTCCCAGCTGCTCGTAGATGGGGCGCATAACCTTGCGGATGCTTCGCATCTGGGTGGTGAACCAGGCCGCGCCGAGGATGCACGCGATGCCGCTGATGACTACTGTCCAGGGTGCGCCGATGGCGTGGGCCAGGCTGCCGGCCAGCAGGCTGCCGAATGGGGACATTCCGACGAAGGCTACTGTGTAGTAGCTCATCACGCGGCCGCGCTTGTCTTCAGGGACGATGGTCTGAATGATGGTGTTGCTGGCGGTGAGGCCCTGCATCATTCCGAAGCCGGTAACCAGCAACAGCGCCATCGAGAGCCAGATTGTGTGTGAGAGGCCAAAGCCGATGAGGCCTGCTCCGAAGGCTGCGGCGGCGATGGGGATCATTTTCAGCAGGCCGCGAACCGATTTTCGCAGAACGAGGGTGATCGCTGAGGCGAGAGAGCCTACCCCGAGTGCTCCCATTAGGAAGCCCAGGGTGTGTGGGCCGCCTTGCAGGACCTGTGCCGCAAATATCGGCATGAGGACGGTGAAGGGCATGCCCATGAGGCTGACCAGCGCGAAGAGGAGCAGGATGGTGCGAATCGGGGCGAAGTGGCGGACGAAGTCCCAACCCTCTTTGAGCTGCGTGAGCAGGGACACGCCGGCGCGATTGGCGGCTTCAGCGAGTTTGGCGGGATCGAGCGCGGGAACATGCATCATCAGCAACGAGGCGATTACGGCGATGTAGCTGACGCCGTCGATGAGGAAGCACCAGCCTTCGCTGGTGACGGCGATGAGCATGCCGGCGAGCGAAGGACCGACGAGGCGGGCGAGGTTGACCATCGATGAGTTGATGGCGATGGCGTTGCTCAGGTCGTCTCGGCCTTCTACCATTTCCATGAGGAAGGATTGGCGGCCGGGCATGTCGAAGGCGTTGATGCAGCCCTGGAAGGCGCTGAGGGCGAGGACTTCGGCGATGGTGATGCGATGCGTCAGTGTGAGCGCGGCGAGTGCCAGCGACTGAACCATGGCCAGGGCTTGCGTTACTACGAGGACGCGGCGGCGGTCCCAGCGGTCTACGAGGACTCCGGCTAGCGGGGCGAGGAGGAAGGTGGGGATTTGTCCGGCGAAGCTTACGGTGCCGAGCAGGATGGCTGAATGAGTGAGGTTGTAGACGAGCCATGCGGTGGCTACGCGGGTCATCCACGTGCCGATGAGGGAGACGCTTTGGCCGGCGAAAAAGAGGCGGAAGTTGCGGTGGCGCAGGGCTCGGTAAGCGTGGGCGAAGCCGGGGAATGCTGTCGAGGTCACCTCTTTATGATGCAGGAGCGAAATCGAGGACTCCTGGGGCTCGGGCCGGTTTGGTGGTATCCGCAGAAGAACACTACATAGCCCAGGGGTACCCGTGATTTTGGCTGGAAATTGGTGCCGATGTTGTTGATTCCAATCTGGTTGCGAGTGTGATGGCGTGGCGCGTATGGGGCGATTTGCCGCGCATTTGGGTGCTTTTCGAGCGCATAGATGACGATGCAGGGACTCCTTTGCTCATTTGATTTTGCGCTTTTTGGGGATAATTCGACGCATAGGAGGAACAGAGATCAGGGGTCAGGAATGCGGATCAGGTCCCGAATCCCATATGGGCGGAGTTTGCGACAGCTTCAGGGCGGCCGAAGCCGGATATAGGCAGACGATTCCGACGGCGTAGATTGTTGCGCCGATCCACGCTGGGATGAGGTGGGAGACGATCAGGTATTGGATCGGGTAGTGGATGCCGATTGCGCAGCCGAAGCCGGTGATTCCTCCGATGAGAAGGGCCTGCCACAGGGCGCGCGTTGGGATTGCTTTCCACAGGATCAGCAGTATGGTGAGGCCGCAGCTGGCGAGGCCTCCGCCGAAGCCTGCGCGATCGTGTGCGATGAGTGGGACGAGGTGTGGATTGATGGCGTTGAGCTGGGTGGGGTTGAATCCGAGATAGGTGATGTCCTGGGGGACGAAGACGACTGTTGAGCCGAGAAGGATGATGACAGAGCCGGCGAGGGCCATGCCTGCTCCGATGAAGAGCAGGCAGGCGCGCCCGAAGCCTGTGCGGGTGGATAGCGTCATGGGCATGGCGGGTTTCACCAGGCTGCGCGGACCCTGTCGCTGGGCGGGGAGTAGTGCCTGGGTCTTCGCCATGCCGGCGATGAAGAGTGGGAGCAGTCCGGCGGAGGCTACAGCGTGCCACGAGTCGAGGTAGCCGTAGATGAGGTAGGCGAGGAAGCTCAGGAAGCCGATTGTGCCTGAGAGGAGGAGCGTCCACCAGGCCCACTCTTCGCCGTTATGCAGAGGGAAGGCGATGAGCCACAGATAGAGCGTCCCGATGGCCATCAGTGTGCCGCCGAAGGAGACCCGGTCGTGGAAGATGAAGTGAACGATGCGGCACTGGTGCAGGTCGCAGAGTTCGCGGGGCTGCATTCCGAGGAAGGCTACGTCGTGGGGCAGGAATGAGCCGGTGGCGGAGAGGAAGAGGGCGAAGATGCCGGAGAGGATCAGGCCTAACGCTACGAGGGTGAGCAACGGGCGGCCGTCGCCGGTCAGCGCTGTCAGCAGGCTGGTGGCGTTGTCTGCGACGAGGGGTGCTTTGGGGTGTGCGTTTCCCTCGGAGCTCTCGTCCGTGATTCGCATATTCGATCATTGTATGGCGGATTTGAATTGCAGTGATGCAGGGGGGAATGGTGAGGGTCACATCTCTTCGATGGGTGCAGAGGCGGAAGAGGCTTGCGTGTCTGGGCGGAGATTGGTTTGGTCCCACCCGCCGGTGATGTCTTAACAATGAGTTGCTGGCCTGAGAATTGGTAAGGGAATTAACTTGCGCTACGATGGGGCGGGGGCTTTGGACGCCATGAGCAATGCCGAGTGGTGGGTAATGTGCTTCGCTTTCATCATTGTGATGGCTTTCTTGCACTCCCTCGGTGATCGCCTGAAGCGTATTGAGAAGAAACTTGATAAGATGAGCGACAAATAGAAAGGCCCCTTGCCGGGAGCCTTTGTCTTGCGGTTTGGCGGTCACCCAAATCATAATTTGGGGTGCGCCCGTGCCACAAGATCAGTTTAATGATTCTTCAAAGATGATCCAGTCCGACTCATTACGGGTTGCAACTAGCCGTCCGGGCTCGACGGAGAATACCGAATCTCTAATATTGAATCTCGCCTCCTCGCGTTTGCCCCAGCAAACTGACACCAGCGCTGCTTCTGCATCGCATCCGTCAATCCAGCCAAAAATAACCTCTGTTTGCTTCCCGCCCAAAATGAGGGTGACTTTGAGTGGCGTTCTGTCTTTATTCCAAGTAGAGAACTTCGCAAACGCAACGGACGATGAAGCTATGTTTTTCCTCCAACTTCACTTTAAGTTGTGCGCGAATGCGGAGATTCTAGCGCGGGAGGCAGACGGCAAGTGCGACCGTGCTTATCAAGCGCTAATCAGCTCCATTATCGTCAACGGATGAGAAGCGATTCCGGCCTCCTGATGGAGTTGTTCCACGCCGCTCGTTCCCTCACATCGCCGTTCGCTGCAACAAGGCACATCGGGCCTATAAATTGTGCAAATCCAGGCTATTGAAACCAGGCCACTTCCAACATTCCTCGCCAAATGCGCGCCATTGGCTGGGGAATGCTCTACGTGGAACAATCTGGTGGAACTGTTGGCGCTGGAAGAACAGAAGCAGATTCCCTCACGGGAATGACAGAAAGAGCGGCAAGGGCAAAAGCTAAGACAAAAGCGAAAGCACATTTCTGGGCGGAATCTTATTGCTTGAAGGCTGGGTCGGTTTCTGCGCCGGGTCTTGGTTTCCAGGCTAATGAATAGTACTGGCCGCGGTCTCTCGCCCATGGGTCGAACGCGTTGATTACGGGGTCCAGCTCAGGCTTCAGTTCGGGGATGTTGCGGATCAGGATTCGCTTGAGTGGCGACACCGGTTGGGTGTGGCCGTTGGGGCTGCCTTTTTCCATTTGTTCGGGCCCGGGCCCGTTGTTGACGACCCAGTCGCGGCCGAGGGTTGTGTAGAACTCGGGACGGAAGCTCGAGGTGAAGAAGCGGTCGCTGAAGAGGCGGCGCGAGGCGTTGAGGATGAAGACTACGAACTGGGTTTCGCTGATGGCGAAGCCGTGGGGGCGGGTGGATTCGGCGAGGTAGCCTACTACGGTGTCGACGTCTTCAATGTTGTCGATGACGGAGCCGTTGGGGTGGCCGAGGCAGTCGTTGATGGGGGTCTTGTCTTCGTTGACCTGAGCGTCGGTGATGATCTTGCTGGCGTCGCAAGTGTGGGTGCCGTAGACCTGGCGCAGCTCAGTCACGATCTGCTGCTGTTGCTTGTATGCGTCAGATGCGGGGTCGAGATGATGGTCGATGAAATCGTCGTAGCTGGTGAGTTGGCGCAGGCCGTATTGGCGGCGGAATTCGTTGAAGCGGGGCACGCCGTGTTCGCGGTCGCGGATGATATCCATTGCGGCTAGATCGATCTGCTTGGTCGGGGTGTCGAGGCGGGGCAGCAGGATGTTCTGCATGAACTGCGGGTGGTTGTGCAGGGTAAGGATGCCGAGACGCTGGCGGCCCAGGGTGACTCCCCAGTTGGCCATGCCGCCGTTGCGCATGGCGTCGGTTTCTTTGCCTTCAAAGGTGTTGATGACGGAGATCTTCTGCACGATCTGGTTGGGGTCTTTGTGGAAGTCGCGGTATTCAAGGAGGTCGGGAATCAGCGGGTGCAGGCGGTAGACGGAGACGAATTCTTCAGGGAAGTTGAAGGGCGAGCCGAAGTGGTTGGTGCCGCCGTTGATGCTGTCGGCCTTGCTGACGTCGTAGTTGGAGGCGGTGCTTCCGAGACCGAAGATGCCGGGGCCGGAGGCGAAGACGGAGTACCACTGCGTGGCTTTGGCTACGTCTGTGGATTTGCCGAAGTTTTTGGTGATGATGTCGGAGAGCGCCTTGGTGACATCGGGATCGCCGGAGCCGAGCAGGCCGTTCCAGTTGGCGTTCATGCCCTTGTTGAGCGGTTCGTTGTAAAGCAGTTGGGGTGTCCACTCGATGGTGTGAACCTTGGCGATTTCAGCGGAGACGACTAGTCTGGCGGCGGTATAAAGCTCGTCCGGCGAGACATCTTTGTAAGCGATGACGTGCATGGGATTGGATGGGTTGCGGAGGCCGCTGTCGGCTGTGGGTGTGAGAGCTGCCTGCTTGCGGAACTCAGTTACGAAGGAGTTATGTTCGCGGACAAAGAGATTGTGAAGGAAGCTCAGGCCGATGGTGAAGTTATCGGGGAAGCCGACGGACTCCTGACCGGCCCATTGGGGCGCCTGCGGATCGGAGGGCTGGAGTACGGGCAGGAAGAGCTCGCCTGTGGCGTGGGTGGGATATGGATCGGGCGCGGGCTCGAGAAGAAGCTTCGCGGGGTCGGAGGGATCGCGCTTGACGCGCTTCACGGATGTGTCGTCGTAGCCGTAAATCTGCGAGGCATCCCACCAAGCGGTGTTGGTGTTGGTGAAGGTTTTGGCGGCGCGGGTCTGGTAGGTCTTTCCGTTGGCCTTGAAGGTGTCGGGTGCGGTGTCCTGAGCGACGTAAGGCTTATCGACCTGATCGGCGGGGCGGCAGCCGAGCTTCTGGATGTCTTCGGGGGTGAGCGGTACTTCGACGCCGTCTACGAGCTTGCTTTTGCAGCCTATGTCTTCGTATTGCGGGGCGTTGTGGCCTTCTTCCATGTGCGAGAACCAGTCGTGGGTCATGAACTGGATCCAGTAGGCGGCGAGGACGTTGAAGAAAGGCGCCTTCTGGTAGTCGCAGTTGGCGTCGACGGAGTTGTTGGGCAGGCCGAAGCCGAGCTTGCAGGTGTCGGGCGTGGATTGGTTGCGGGTGAAGAGGACGCGGCTGATGACCTCCGGGTCAGGAGTGGTGAGGGTGAGGCGGCCGTCGTGACGATTGCGCGTGTATTCGCTTGCGCCCTGCTCGGGGAAGGCGGTGTCGAATTCAACGTTGCGGGCGAAGAGCGTTCCAGTGGAACCCATGAGGGGATTGCGGACGTCGTTGCACTCGCCGTTGATGGTGCGTCCGCGAACGAGGTCGCCTTTGCAGACCTGCTCGCCAGCGCCGCCTACGGCTGTGTAGTTGGGATCGGTGGCGGGGAGACGCATCTGCGGCCATGTCTTGAGTGCCTGGCCACCGACGCCGCCGCGGCCGTTGATGAAGTCCTGGTAGGTGCCGGAGTTATCGAAGAGGTTGAATTTGACGAGCTCGACTCGCTCGAATTCCAAATCGACGAGTGCGCCGGTGACTCCGCGAAACTCGGGGCCCTTGGTAGAGAGGAAGCCGGAAGGCAGGGAGGCCATGTCGCCGGTGCCCCAGTAGTTGGTCCAGTCGACCCATGGGGTAAGGCGGAATTGCACCGTGCGCTGGCCGCCTCGGCAGACAGCGTTGGCCAGGATGACCTTGCCCTGGAAACGCTGATCGCGCGTGCCCGCGATGGGACGGATGCCGGCGAAGAGGGCATCGACGCAGGCTTTTAGGGCGTCTGCTTCGTCCTTGAGGAGGTCGATCTTTTGGGGCGCTGATGCATCCTGGGCAGTGGCGATAGCGACCGGGGACAGAGTCATGAAGGCGAGGAGAAGATGCAGGGGGGCTAACATGAATAGTTTCTTCATGCGGGCAAGATTGAACTGCTTCCCCTGCCTGAGTCAAGCAATTATTTGCACGGGAATTCTCGCGTGGACGCGGGCGATTCTTCTATCTTCCCGAGTGGTCGTGCGAGGTTGATTCCGGGGCCGCCAGCGCGAGCTCTGGCGGGTGCTGGGTGAGGTGATCGAGCGTGCCTCGCATCTCTTCGAGGAGGGCGTGGGCCATCTCGCGGGTGAAGCCGTGGCGGATGAGGATGCGCTGTATGACGAGGTCTTCGCGGTTGGGCGGCATGGAGTAAGCGGGAACGAGCCAGCCGCGTTCGCGGAGGCGATCGGCGAAGTCGTAGAGGGTGAAGTTGGAGGCTGTGGGGTCTTTGAGTTCCCAGCAGAGGCCGGGGATGCCGCCGTGGCCGTCGTAGATGATTTTGAAAGGGCCGAGCTGGGCGATCTTTTCGGCGAGATAGCGGCCGAGGGCGTAGCATTCGGATTGGATTTCGCGATAGCCCTCTTTGCCGAGGCGGAGGAAGTTGTAGTACTGGCAGATGATTTCGCCGCCGGGGCGGGAGAAGTTGAGCGCGAAGGTGGGCATGTTGCCGCCGAGGTAGTTCACTTCAAAGATCAGCTCTTCGGGCAGATCTTGCTTTTCGCGCCAGAGGGCCCAGCCTACGCCTAATGGCGCAAGGCCGAATTTATGGCCTGAGGCGTTGATGGATTTGACGCGGGGCAGGCGGAAATCCCAGTACAGGTCGGGAGCGACGAAGGGCGCGAGGAAGGCGCCGCTGGCTCCGTCGACGTGGATGGGGATGTTGAGGCCAGTGCGGGCCTGTAAGTCGTCGAGAGCGTCGCTGATTTCCTGGACGGGCTCGAACTGCAGGGTGAAGGTGACGCCGAGGGTGACGATGACGCCGATTGTGTTTTCATCGCAGCGCTTTATGACTTCTTCGGGGGTGAGGAGGAGGCGGTCCCCTTGCATGGGGACTTCGCGGATCTCGACGTCGAAGTAGCGGCAGAACTTGTGCCAGCAGACCTGGACTGGGCCCATGATTAGGTTTGGGGTTTCAATCGACCTGCCGGCTGCGCGCTGGCGTTTGCGCCAGTTCCACTTGAGGGCGAGGCCGCCGAGCATGGCTGCTTCGCTGGAGCCGGTGGTGGAGCAGCCGATGGTGGTGGCGGCTTCGGGGGAGTTCCAGAGATCGGCGAGCATGTGGACGCAGCGCTCTTCGATGGCGGCTGTCTGCGGGTATTCATCTTTGTCGATCATGTTTTTGTCGGCGGACTCGGCCATGAGGCGCTCGACTTCGGGCTCGATCCAGGTGGTGCAGAAGGTGGCGAGGTTCTGCTGCGAGTTGCCGTCGAGGACGAGTTGATCGTGGATAGTCCGGTAGACGGTTTGCGGGTCCTGCGCGGTCTCGGGGAACTGGTAGGTCTGTTCGCCGGGGTCGTGGACGCTGGCTTCGAGTTCGCTGGTGGGGGCGGCTTTTAGCTCTTCGGTGTTGTGCAGGGGCATGGGGTTCTCCTGATCGGGTTCTTCGGGTCTCTGAGAGTCGAAGTGTATTCGCTGGGCGCGGGGATGGGGAAGAAAAGAGTGTGAATCGGGTGCGCGGATTTGATGCCTGGTGCGTCCTTGTAGTAGGGGAGTAGAATTTTTGGCATGAAGCGTCTGGCTGCGATCGCGACAGTGTTGATGGGGATGGGATTCCCTGCGTTTGCGCAGCATGGCGGCGGTCATGGGGGCGGATCCAGCGGCGGGCACGGGGGATTTCAGGGCCACGCGTCGGCTCCGGCGCGTGGTGGTTTCGGGATTTCTGCTCCGTCGAGAGGTGGCGCCGCGCCGCGCATGGCCGGTGGTCCGCGTAACTCGATGGCTCCGCAAATGCCGCGGCGGTCAGGGCCTGGCATGCCCGGCGTGTATTCGCGTGGCGGGCAGATGCCGGTTTCGCGCGATTTGAGGAGCCGGAATCCGAATGGCGGTTCAGGCCACGACGGACGCGGACGAAGAGACTACTACCGGCGGCCTTATGTTTCGGCTTATGGCTACGGTTTTGTGCCCTGGGTGGCGCCGTGGACTGGGTGGGCCGGTTCAGACTATCTGGACTACAGCGGTTATGACGATTCCGCTACGGATCAGGGCTACCAACAGGGATATCAGGACAACGGATACGATTCACAGCCGGTTCAGGATGAGAGGCCAGCACTTCGTCCTGAGTATCAGCCACAGGGTGTCGAGTCACAGTCTTCGCAGATTGTAGATAGGCTGCCGGTGACGCTGATCTTCAAAGACGGCAGGGCACCGGAACAGATTCACAATTACATTTTGAGCCGGACTACACTGTTTGTGATGGATCAGCATCATCGCGAGATTCCTGTTGACCAGCTTGATCTGGCGAGTACCGAGAAGTTGAATCGCGATGCTGGTGTCGACTTTCATCTGCCGGATGCTCGTAACTAACTAAATGCTCGCCGTTATTAGCTGATACCTGGAGCCGCTATTCAACATGAGCGGATGCGCACCCCTGCGGTTATTTGTATGACATCGCGGTGTCATTTGGAGAAAGGCAACAGCAGATCCTTCGCTGCGCTCAGGATAACAATTGCGGTGAATGGGAGAACTGTGGCAACTGGAGAGATTGCCTTTATTCGCGGCCTTTTTTGCGGATCTCTATGTTCAGACGCTTGATCTTCTGGTTGAGGGTTGAGAGCGGGATGTGGAACTGTTCGGCGGCGTCGGTCTGGTTCCAGCTGCAGCGCTCGAGTTTTTCTACGATGATGCGGCGTTCGATGTCTTCGAGGATGTCGAAGAGGCTGGCGTTAGGGTTGTGCTCGAGGAGCGCGTCCTGGAAGGTGCGGCCGGTGATGTGGCCGGGCAGCAGGCTTGAATCGATGAGCGTGGTGTTGGAGAGGACGACGCCGCGCTCGACGATGTTTTCAAGTTCGCGGACGTTGCCTGGCCACTCGTAATCTACCAGCGCGCGCATGGCGTCCGGGGTCAGCTTGCGGGGATCGAGATCGTTCTCTTTGGAGAAGTGATCGAGGAAGCGGTTGACGAGCAGCGGGATATCTTCGCGGCGTCCGCGCAGTGGCGGCAGGTCGATGGAGATGACGTTCAGACGATAGAAGAGATCGTCGCGAAACTTGCCTTCGCGAACGGCGGTGCGCAGGTCGACATTGGTGGCGGCGACGATGCGGACGTCGACCTGTGTCTCCTGTGTTCCACCGAGCGGGGTGAAGCGGCGGTCCTGCAGGACGCGGAGGATTTTGGCCTGGGTATCCATGCCCATGTTGCCGATTTCGTCGAGGAAGAGCGTGCCGCCGTTTGCTACTTCAAAGAGACCTTTTTTGGTGGCGATGGCGGAGGTGAAGGCGCCCTTCACGTGACCGAACAGCGTGGACTCCAGGAGATCCGATGGCATGGAGCCGGTGTTGACCGGGACGAAAGGTTTGTCCTTGCGCGGGGAGTTGGCGTGCAGGGCCTTGGCGATGAGTTCTTTGCCGGTGCCGCTCTCGCCCTGGATCAGGACAGTCGATCGGCTGGGCGCGACCTGACTTACAAGGTCGAAGATACGGAGCATAACTTCAGACTTACCGATGATGTTATGGAAGTTATAGCGCTGCTTGAGGGCGCGCTTGAGCTGGACATTCTCTGCCTCGGCTTTGTGGCGGGCGATGGCGGAGCGGATGTCGGCGAGGAGCTTCTCGTTGTCCCACGGCTTCTGGACGAAGTTTTCAGCGCCGGCACGGACGGCTTCGACGACGTTGTCGACGGTGCCGTAGGCAGTAATCATCACTACCGGCAGGTCGGGGTAGCGCTCGTGGATCTGCGGCAGGAGTTCGAGGCCGGTCTGGCCGGGCAGCGCGAGGTCGAGCAGTACGAGGTCGTAGCTTTTCTGTTCGAGCTTGAGCAGGCCTTCTTCTCCGTCCACGGCCATCTCGACGCGATAGCCCTCCAGGGTGAGAAGGACTTCGAGCGATTCGCGGATTCCGGCTTCGTCGTCGATGACGAGTATCTTTGCGTCTGCGAGAATTTCGGAAGTGGATAAAAGGGCGGGTTGACTCAAAGTAGATAAAACCTCAGGCATGGACGGAATTCCTTAAGAGGGGAAATTCGAGATGAAATGTGGTGCCGACGCCCACGGTGCTCTCGACGTTGATTTTGCCGGCATGCTCCTGGATGATGCCGTAGCTGACGGAGAGGCCGAGGCCTGTGCCGCGCCGTTCACCGGGCCTGGGAGCGGATTTGGTAGTAAAGAATGGGTCATAAATGCGTTTCAGATATTCAGGGGCGATGCCTGCGCCGGAGTCGGCGATGACTGCTTCGACATGTCCGTTGGCAATGGTCGAGACACGCAGTTGGCCGCCCTGGGGCATGGCGTCTTTGGCGTTGAGCAGGAGATTAAGAAAGACCTGCTGCAGCTTGCCGGGGTTGCCGTGTATACGGGGAAGTTGACCGTCCAGTTCCATGGCGACGGAGATGCGCGCGGTCTTCATCTGGTGCTCGACGAGCGTCAGGGTGTCGCGGATGACCTGATTGAGGTCGGTTTCGCGGAACTCGGTGGTCGAGGTGCGGGAGAAGTTCAGCAGGCCGTTGGCGATCTCAGAGGCGCGGAAGGTCTGCTGCGTGATGCGCTCGAGCAGAGGCCTGAGGCGCTCGTCGCCCTTCATCTGCTTGGTGAGCATCTGTGCGTAGGAACTTATGACTGCGAGAGGCGTGTTGATCTCGTGAGCTACGCCTGCGGCGAGCAATCCGATGGAGCTTAGCTTGTCGGCCTGAGAGAGTTGCGCTTCGAGGGTGACGCGCTCGGTGATGTCGTCTACGAGGACGATGCGGCCGACGGCGACGAAGTCGCGCGAGAGCAGTGGGGCGACGGCGATGTTGGCGGTGCGGGCTTCGCCGGCCATGGTGGTGAGGCGGAACTTGTAGAGGTGATGCACGCCCGACTCATGACGGAAGCGGTCGAAGGACTCGATGAAGTCCGGTGGAAACACTGCTGAGAGCGGCTGGCCGATAGCTTCTCGGCGGCTGAGCGCGTACATGGCTTCCATTTGCGCGTTCCAGCTCTCGATGCGGTCTTCGAGATCGACGGCGAGGATGCCGACGTTGATGGACTCGACGATGTTTTCGTTGAACTCTTTGAGGCGTTCGAACTCGCTGACCTGCGCCTCGAGACGGGCGTAGAGGCTGGCGCTCTGGAGGGCGATGCCGATGTAGCTGGCTAGGGACTCGAGGAGCTCGACATCTTCGCTGGAGAGGAAGTCGCCGCCGATGGTGCGGCCGAGACCGATGACGGCTATGGTGCGAGTGCGGGCTCCTGCGCCGGTGGTGCTTGCGTCCTGTACGCGGCAGGGTAGGTAGTAGTTCAAATCGAGCAGTGCGGCGGTGGTTTGCTGATTCTCAGGGAGATGGAGGGTCTGTTGGGTGTTCTCGAAGAAGATGTGCGACTGGCGGCCGGCTCCGTCGAAGTCGAGGAAGCCGAGATCGAGAAAGCTGAGGTCGCTGCTGTCGAGGTGGAGTTCTCCGGCGACGGCGTCGCGTTCAGGCGGCAAGCCGTGCGATGCGGCGAGGCGATAGTGGCCGTAGGGTTCGGCGGGGTCGGCGAGGAAGACGGCGACTTTGGAGACAAGCAGGGTATGGGGCAGCTTCTCGACGATGGAGTTGAGGAGCGCCTGCAGGTCTGTCTCGGAGCTCAGACCGCGGCCGAATTCAACGAGAGCTTTGCGGTAGTCGTATTTGTGGCGGTCGAAGACCTGATCTACCCAGGTCTGGAAGCGGCGTTTCAGCGGATCGAACAACTGCGCGGTGATGAGGATGGTGATGACGAGTCCCCATTCGCGGACTGCTTCAGGCAGGTGGGTGTGGACCTGCTCGGAGATGAGCGCGATGGCTCCGAAGTAGACGCCGACCAGCGTGCCGGTGGCGAGGGTGTAGGCCACGCCGCGCTTGAAGATGAGGTCGGTATCCATGAGCCGGTAGCGAACGATGGCCCAGCTAAAGGTCAGCGGAAGGAAGACCAGCGATAGGCCAGCTATTTTTTGCAGTGTTCCCGGGACGGGAATGCCCGTCAGGAACGGGATGGCGTAGAGGACGGTGAAGGGAAGGACCGCCAGCATGGTGCCGCGGGTGAGCCACTTGAGCTGCTGGCGGAGGAGCGGCGTATTGGCGCGGGCGTAGCTGCGCAGGAAGAGGATCGAGGCGAATACGAAGTATATGGCTACGTAGGCCGTCGCGATCTGGTCGAGCTTGAGGCGGAGGGTGAATGTCGCCTGCCACAGGAGCATTGCGGTGATGCGCACGCCGACGACTCCGAGAGCGGGAGCATAAACGAGGGGCAGGAGCCAGCGGCGGTTCCAGTGGGAGAGACGCTCCTCAGGGAAGGCGAGCGCGAAGTGCAAGAACAGGGCCGGCTGGAGTGCCTCGGCGACGATGTTGCCCCAGTAGATGATCCAGTCCAGATAGTCGAACTTGCCGGTGTAGTGGAAGGTGTTCAGCGCGAACGATACGAGGCAGAAGATGTAGAAGTGCATCGCGCGCGGAGCGGTCCAGCGGCGGAAGAGGACGTAGAGACCGATGGCCAGGTAGACGAGGCCGATGACACGGGTGAAGTCCAGCAGGCTGCGGTCGGCGGGAACGGGAATGACGATGACCGGGGTGTCGAGGGAGATATGGCGCCGGATGATGCTGTATTCAGCCTTGCCGTAGACGTCGGTGTGCCTCAGTTCCTTGTCGAGGTCGGCGCCGATTTCGATGGTGTGGTCGTTGACGGCAGTGAGGAGATCGCCGGGCTCGATGCCGGCCTGGGCTCCCGGTCCCTCGGGCAATACGTGCACGGCGATCAGTCCGGGGAGGACTTTGCTCGGAGCTTCGGTCCAGACTACGCCGTCGTCGGGCTGTTGATAGCGCCCCTCCTGCTGGAGATTGAAGACAGCGAGCAGAACCAACGCGACTGTCACGAATGCCAGAAGCGTTGCAACTACCCGGTTATATAGATTTGTCTCCATTGGGGGAGCCTAAGTAAAGCGACGATGCACGTTGGTTGCCATGTTTCCTGCTGGGAATTGCGCCGGAGGTTGCGGCCGGTCAAACTGCTGAAAGGAATACGTCTATAGACTTTAACGCCTTCCGGAGGTCATCGGCATCTCCGCAATTTGTTGTGGTTTTTACGCGAAAGACGTACGAAGTCTATGGGGAATGGAATTGGGCTATGGAATTGCAGAGGTGGTCGGTCAGAATATCTGGTAGTGGTCAGGTCCAGGAGAGTCCCGTTATGTAGCCTGCAAGTTGCATTTGGTCGGCCGCTGGTCACTCACCAATAGTCACTGGCCTCTACTTTCTGCTCTTTTGCCCGTATGTGGCTTTGGGTCCGTGTTTGCGCTGGTAGTGATGTTCGCCTACGTAGGTTTCGAGACCGGCGGCCGGGCCTTCAAGCGCGACTGTCCGATAGGCGAGCCGGGCGATGTATTCGAGCAGGTCGGCATGTTCGACGGCGGCTGCGGGGGTCTTGCCCCAGGCGAAGGGCGCGTGGCCGGCTACCAGGACTCCGGGAACGGCGACGGGGTCGAGATTCTGTTCGCGGAAGAGGCGGGCGATGACTACGCCGGTGTTGAGGACGTAGGCTTCTGCTACTTCCTCGGCGGTGAGGGGTTCGGTGACCGGGACAGGGCCGTGGAAGTAGTCGGCGTGGGTGGTGCCGAAGCAGGGAATGGGCTTGCAGGCCTGTGCCCATGAGGTGGCGAATTCGGAGTGGGTGTGAACGACGCCGCCAATCTGGGGGAATTCGCGATAAAGGAGCAGGTGGGTGTCGAGGTCGCTGGAGGGGTTGAGGGCGCCTTCGACGATGGCGCCGTCGAGCGTGGTGAGGACCAGATCCGCGGCGGTCATGGTGGCGTAGGCGACACCGCTGGGTTTGATGGCGACGATGGGTTCCTTGCCTGAACCATCTACGCCGCCGCGGCTGATGCCGCTGACGTTGCCGAAGGTGTGGATGGCGAGGCCGAGGCGTGCGATCTCCCGATTGGCGTGGAGGACTTCTTCGCGGAGTGAGGCGAGGAGCATGGCTTTTCCTTCAAGGCCGGCGAGAATTGTGGCGAGGCCGGTAACCGTTTACCCAGAACAGCTTATCAGGAGTGCTGGGATGCGAGGCAAGGTCGGATGGTGCTCCGGTATGATTGGCTCCTGATCAGCGCGCTGGCTGGTCTTGCATACCAACAAGAATCCCGGAGCAACTCTCAATGGATCGTAGAAACTTTGTTAAATCTGCTGCTTTGGTTCCACTGGCGGCTAGTCTCCGCTCGGGCTACGGAGAGACGACCGCTGTAGCGGCAGCCAGCACTTCTGACGCCGGTATGAAGGCTGTGGAGGTGGATACTCCGATCCGTGCCCGGTACGAGACGACGCTGCGCCGGGTGCTGTCGGGAGGGCCGCCGGCTTATATGCAGGAGTTTGTGCTGGCTGATGTTGGGCCTGGCAACTTTGGGCCTGCTGGGGGGCGGCGGTTTACGGAGTTCAGCGGGGATGTTTCTGGGCGGTACATTGGGGCGCTGGGGACTGCTTCGCGAGTGTATGGAACGCAATTTCCGGGGTTGGATTCGCTGGTTGCGAAGGTGATTGCACTGCAGAAGCCGGATGGGTATTTCGGGAGCACATTCCACTACGACAAGCCGACCGACCTGGATCTGGCGCTGCTTTGGGGCAATGGGCGGCTGCTGGTGGGGCTGCTGGAGTATTACCGGCTGCGGCCTTCTGCGGAGGTGCTGGCTTCATGCCGGAAGCTGGGGGACTGGCTGGTGCGCATCGGGCCGTTGATGCTCTCGAAGGGGATTCGCGAGGAGTTTGGAGCGGCACATTTTGCATCGAGCTACATCTGCTGGACGCAACAGACTGAGGGGCTGGCGAATCTCTATCAGATCACCAAAGACGAGCGGTACCGGAAACTGGTGGAGGATATCTTCGCGGTGACCGAACGGAGGCCGAGCGATCATGTCCATGGCTATTTGTGCAGTGTTCGGGGCGCGATGGATTTGTACGCTACGACAGGGGATGCACGGCTGCTGAGCAAGTGTGAGGCTGCGTGGAGTGATATTGCCGAATCGAAGGATTCGCTGATCACGGGCGGGGTGCCTGAGGGGTGGAGCCCGAACAATCATCGGACGGAAGGTTGCGGGGAGGCTGACTGGCTGCGGTTGAATCTTCAGTTATGGAAGGCGACTGGAAACGCAAAATACCTGTCTATGGCCGAGCGAGCCACGTTCAATGAAGTGGCCTTCAACCAGTTCGCAAGTGGTGATTTTGGGCATCATGCGTTTACGGAAACTGGGCTGCCGGCCGGGGGAGCGGTACGGGCTTGGTGGTGCTGCACGCTGCATGGGTTGCGATGTTTTCCGGATATTCAAAGCAGCGCGTTTCGTAGTGACGAGGATGGTCTGAGCTTCGATTTGCCGGTGGATGGGGCGGTCAAGTCTGCGGCGTTTTCCGCGAATTCGGAGTCGACTTTGGCGCGGGATGGCAAGGTCCGGATCAGGATTGCGGAGGCTGATAAGACTTCCGCTGCGCTGCGCGTACGTAAGCCGGAGTGGGCTGATGAGTTGAGTGTCCGGGTCAATAATGGGGCGGCGCAAAGTTCGGTTGAAAAGGACTACGTGCCTGTCGAGCGGGCCTGGCATGCCGGAGATGTGGTCGAGGTTCACTACAAGATGTCGTTGCGCGCCGAGCCTGTAGGGACCGATCGCGTCTCGTACTGGTTTGGGCCGTGGTTGCTGGGTGTGCCTGCCTCGGAGAACGCCGCGTACTTTAATGAACTGACGGTGGATAACAGGCTTTCGGGGAAGCCGGTTTCTGCTGCTGGTGGGGCTTCTTCTGTCAAGGAAGCCTTTGCTGTGCCGATTGCCGCTACGGCGTTTGGTTACATTCCGGCGGAGTTTCCGGATCAGCCGGGGACGGTGACGCTGAGGGCAATTGCCGAACAGGCGGGGCAGGCTACGACTTCGTGGGAGTTGCGACTTTTGCGCGAGGGACGGGTTTGAAGCAGAGGGCAACAGCAGATCCTTCGCTGCGCTCAGGAAGACAATTGTTGGAATTGGCTGCGCTCAGTGGGCAGTTGCTGAAGTGACCAAGTTCGTTGACTGAGATGTAAACTCGCCCTTCGGATTGCCGTCTACCCTTGTGATGGCAACCACAACCTCAGTACTGGAGCCTATGGGCAAGATTGCGGTAGCCGCGCCCGGTGTGGCGGAGTTTGCGGAGGTTGCTGCGCGCTACCGGCCGCAGATTTTCCGGTTTTTGCTGTCATCGCTGCGCGACCCCGACGCTGCGGAGACGCTGACTCAGGATTGCCTGCTGAAGGCGCACCGGAACTGGGGAAGCTTTCGCGGCGACTCGAGTGTGATGACGTGGCTGCTGCGGATTGCGATCAATCTGCAAAAGGACCACTGGCGCAGCCGCCGGATGCAGTTCTGGAAGACGACGAGCCAGAATGCGGTGGATGCGGACGATGCGAGCAACTGGCTGCCGAGTCTGGAGTCTTCTCCGGAGCAGCAGGCGGTGGCGAAGGACCAGGTTCGCCTGGTTTGGAAGGCCGTGAAGGAACTCAGCGAGCGGCAGCGCACGGTGTTTGTGCTGCGGCATGTGGAGGAGATGGAGATTCACGAGATCGCAACTGCGATTGGATTGAGTGAGGGGACGGTCAAGGCGCACTTGTCGCGGGCCATGGGTCGCGTGAGAGCGGAGCTGGGAGGCAAACGATGACTTTTGAAGATAAGAACCGGGAAACAGAAGACGCGCAAGTCGAGGCGGCATTGCGGCACTTCCGGGATAGCGTGCATGAGTGGAGCGATCGGGAGTATGCGAGGCCGCGGTCGATTGCGGCGACGCGCCCGGGAGCATTCTGGCGGGTGATCAGCAGGCCGGTTGCGGTTTGGGGGATGGCGGCTGTGCTGGCGGTGTCCGGGGTGACGGTGCCAGCAGTGAGGCATCACCAGCATGAAGTGAAGCTGGCGGAAGACGAGCGGCAGGCGCTGGAAGCAAAGCAGAAGCACGATGAGGAGATTCGGCAGGCCGCGCTGGCGGTGGACGATGAGGATCTGCTGAATCATGTGGACAGCGACATTGCGCAGGCCACGCCGGATGCGATGGAGCCGCTGGCGAGCCTGATGAGCGAGACGCAGTAGGGGCGAGGTCGAAACACGGTAACACCAGAGACAGCAGGGAGCGATCCCGGAGCGATGGAGACGAGAATGGGCATGAGCATGGGGGCATTCAAAACGGGGCTGTTAGTGGCTGCTTTTGCAGTAACCGGGGCGGCCTGGGCGCAGGGGCCGGGTGGCCAGGATGTGGGGCCGGGTATGGGGCCCCATCGTCCGCCGATGGAACGGGCACTTGGTCCGGGAGGACCACGCGGCGAGCATGGGCGCTGGTGGAACGATGCGCAGGCTATCGAGAAGTTCAAATTGACCGATACGCAGCGCAAGTCGATGGACGACATCTACCAGCAGCACCGGATGACATTGGTGGACCTGCACGCGACGCTTGAAAAAGCCGAGCTTGCAATGGAACCGCTGATGAAGGACGACCAGCCGGATGAAGGGAAGATTCTGGCGCAGATCGATCGCGTGGCGCAGGCGAGGGCAGAGCTGGAGAAGGCCAACGCGCGGATGCTGCTGGGGCTGCGCAAGGAGCTGACGCCGGAGCAGTGGAAGCAGATCCAGGCGGATCGTGCGGCTCGCCGCGCGGGTGGTCCTGGTCAGGGTGGACCGGACAGCGAGATGCGTAGATGGCACGGGCAGCATGCGCCGGGTGCGCCTCCACCGCCGGGCAGCCCGGACGGGGCTCCGGCGCCTAACCCTCCAGGCGAAGAGGAGTAGTTCGGTTGCGGGGATGAGTCCGCGTATGTAGCGGCGGGAATTCAACAAGTTTGACGCGCTGGATCGGGTTCTCAAGACTCGTTCTGGTGCGGCAAAAACGGAACTCTGCAGGCGAGACTTAGATCTCGGCGAGTTCCAAGAGCAATACAGAGCAGAGAGCATTGCGGTGGCTTCCGTCCAAGACGGGCCACCGCGATTTTTTTGTGTTGATGCTTGAGAAGAGAGAAGCAGATCCCCATTCCGCTTCGCTCAGGGCAGGCTTTCGCTGCGCTTGATGACAATTCCAATTTATGGATGTCACTGTGCTTTATGGATGTCGCTGCGGGTCAGAGATGAGCAGGCGCAGATCGCGCAGGTTGTGGCCCGTGGGGCCGGTGACGACGGAGTCGCCGAGGGCGGTGAAGAGCGGGCAGGCGTCGAACTCCGCCAGGGCTTTTTCGGGCTGATAGCCGAAGGCTATGGCGCGGGCAACGGTGGTGGTGTCTGCGATGGCTCCGGCGGAGCGGGTGTTGCCGTCGATTCCGTCAGAACCGGCGCTGAAGACGGCGAGATTTTCATTTGGATAGTTGGCCAGGTCCAGGGCGCAGGCCAAGGCGAACTGCATGTTGCGGCCGCCTGCTCCGGGGGTGCGATCGAGGGTAACGGTGACCTCTCCGCCAGAAATAAGACAGCATCGCGGATGCTGGGCGCGCAGGGTGTGGAAGCGGTCGAGGAGATAGCGGGCGGCGTCGGCGTAGTCCCAATCGTCACAGGAGTTGTCGATGACGGTGTGAAAGCCGGTGCCTTCGGCGAGGGCGGCGGCGCTCGCGACGAGATCGTGGCTTGAGAGCAGGACCTCGAACATGGAGTCGCGGAAGGCCGGGTCTTCGGCGGTGAGAATGGCGTCCGGCGAGCGGCGCGACGCGGCGTGGTTGCCGGACCATGGCAGACGGGGGAGGAAAGGCGCGAGGCGGCTCTTGTTGCCCGGAGATTCGGGCAAGTCTTTGCGTTCGAAGAAGGCGCGAACTGAGGGAGGGAAGCTGGCGAGGAGATCGTACTTCGCCAGGATGGCGCGAACTTCTTCGACGGTGGTCTGGTCGGGCAGAGTGGGGCCGGAGGCGAGCGCGTCGAGGCTGCGAAGGGGAACGTCGGGCAGCAGAATGGAAAGCTTGGTTGCCTCGGCGGATGCTATGGCCAGTCGCCCGGCCTTGACGGCGGAGAAGTGCTTGCGGATGGTGTTTACCTCGGTGATTGGCGCTCCGCTGGCGATGAGGGCCTGATGAAAAGCCATAGCCTCTTCGAGGCTGATATCGGGATCGAGAGGCAGATCGAAGAGGGCCGATCCACCACCGGAAAGAAGGAAGAAGACGAGCGTGTCTTTCTTTGCCTTGCGCAGAAGCGCGAGAGTGGCGCGAGCGGCGGCGAAGGAGCCTTCGCTGGGCAGAGGATGGCCGCCCTCGAAGTAGCGGATGCGCCAGTTGCGCTTCTCGGGGATGTGGTTGGAACAGCAGATACCGCGCACACCTAGACGCCGCGGCATTCGATTGAGAAGTGTATCGAGCATGGGAACGGCGGCTTTGCCGATGGCGATTATCTGGATGGTCTTGTAGCTCTTGAGGTCGACCGTTTCAGGGCCTTCGCCAGCGGCGAGCAGGCGATGCAGCTTGTTTCCCTCAAAGCGGAGGCGGCGGTCAAAGGCGGTCTCGATATTGCAGGCGTCGAGTGCTTCGAGAAAGAGTCTGGTGGCGGTTGCGTGCAGTGATTCAAGTGCGCGTTCTGTGGCGGTCATGGTGTGAACTTTCAGAGTTTCGCTGGGGGAAGAAATGTTTCCTGCAGCCAGCTTCTGAGAGCGGTCTGCATGGCGGCAAGATGGCCGACGAAAAAATGATCTGCTCCGGCGATGGTGACGAAGCGCTTTGGCTCGGGCGCGGATACGACGACGTGGCGGAGATGATCGACGGGAGCGTACTGGTCGCGATCGCCGCTGAGAAAGAGCTTGGGGAAGGTGCAGTTGGCGAGGTACGGGTAGGTGTAGTTGCGGCCTTCGGCATCGGTGGGAAGGCCGAGCGCGGCGAAGCCTCGAATATCCGGGTAGATGCTGCAGGCTTTCAGACCCATGGCTGCGCCGAAAGAGAAGCCCGCGGCGACGATGGGTTTGCCGTATTCCTGCACGAGCCAGTCGAGGGCGGCGCGGACGTCGTTTTCTTCGGCGCTGCCGTGGTGCTGGCCCTCGCTGAGGCCGGTGCCGCGGAAGTTGAAGCGCAGGACGGGCCAGCCGAGGGAAGAGAAGACCTTGGCAGCGTGGTAAACGACCTTGTTGTGCATGGTGCCGCCGCCGAGCGGGTGCGGGTGGGCGATCAGGGTGGCAAAGGGTGCGTCGGCAAGGCCTTCATTCAACAGGGATTCGAGGGCGCCGGCTGGGCCCGGAATATGGAAGCTGCGTATGGCTGCGGCTGGGGAAACGATTTCGGGGCGAAGCGGATTGTTCGTGCTTACGGACATGCCTGATTCCATTGTATGCAAAGTGCGTGGGGTATTCTGGCTTCACGATGATTGAGGACCCTGTTGTGTCGATTGCCCCGAATTCTCCGGCTGATGTGCTTGACCCTATCCAACTGACGCGTGAGCTGGTGGAGATTGAGTCGACTACCTACCACGAGGGCGCTGTTGGCGATTTTCTTGAGGAGTTTTTGAGCGGGCGCGGCTGGGCGGTCGAGAAGACTCCAGTGCCTCAGCCCGAGGAGAGCCGGCGGGAAGACGCGCGATGGAATGTATATGCCGGGCCTGCTGATGGTGCGCCGGAGCTGGTCTTTTCCACGCATATGGATACCGTGCCGCCTTACATTCCGTTCACGGAAGATGACGAATTCATGTACGGGCGCGGGGTCTGTGACGCCAAGGGGATTATCGCGGCGCAGTTGGCCGCGGCGGAGCGGCTGCGTGCGGAGGGGTATGCGGTTGGTTTGTTGTTTGTTTCAGGTGAGGAACGGGACTCGGCTGGGGCTTATGTGGCGAATGAAAATTCGAAGGGCAGCCGGTTTCTGATCAATGGCGAGCCTACAGACAATCGCCTGGCGCTGGCGTCAAAAGGTGCGCTGCGGGCGGTGTTTACGGCGACTGGGAAGATGGCGCACTCGGCTTATCCGGAGCTGGGCGAGAGCGCGGTGCATAAGCTGGTTGAGGTTATGGCGCGGGTGATGGCTCTTGAACTGCCGTTTGAGGAAGACATCGGTCCGAGCACGTTAAATATCGGGCTGATTCAGGGCGGCCGCGCGCCCAATGTGATTGCCGATCACGCGGAGGCGCAGGTGCTGATTCGGCTTGTGGGGGATTCGGCGAGCACGCGGGCGGCGATTGAGGAGTGCGCGAAAGGGCTGGCGGAAGTGAAGTTTACGCTGGAGATTCCGTTTGTGCGTCTGCGCGCGGTTGAAGGGCTGCCAACGATGGTGGCGAAATTCACGACGGATATTCCGCAGCTGAGTAACTGGGGCGAACCTCTGCTGCTGGGGCCGGGGTCGATTCATGTGGCGCATACGCCCTATGAAAAGCTGGCTAAGCGGGAACTGCTGGAGGCTGTAGAGCTGTATGTTCGCGTAGCAAAAGAGTTATTGAGTAGAGATTAGGGCTGGAAGGCGTCTTAGGATTGCCCGGCGTCCGATTGACCGGGGTTGATTGCAGGCTTCTCAATTCTCGGAGGTATGTTTCTCCTCAATGTTCTGGCAAGGACGTTGCGTGTTGCCCCCGGCGTGCTCAACGCCATTCATAACCGTACAGCTGTCTTACCGGGTACAAGGCCACATCTTCAACGGCCTCGGAGCGAACCGAGACGATTCCGCGAGTGTCCATGTTTGGTCGACTTTCTCAAAGAATTCGTGATCGGGCCCAGACATATCAATCAATCAAAATCAGATTCCAGGATTGATTTCGATTGACGGAGTTGTTTTGCTGCCCTAGTATCGCGGTTGCGGATTTGGTCTCCCAAGAGACCGAGAACAGCGCGATCGCGTGTCCGGAAAGGGCCCCGCTCGGTGCCTCGCATGCGTTGATGCAGGCCTTTCCATGGCGCGTCCGACATTATCTGACAGTAATGTCGAAACTAATTCACAATTTTTAGTGTTGGCTCGAGGCTCTGACCGGAACGATCTACTTCGTTCTGGATGAGGTTGCACCTGGGTCTCCATTACCTAACCGGTGAGCCAGCGACTTTTAGAGAGTCCGCAGGAATCGTTCACAAAGAGAGGTTAGCATCGAATGGCGCAAACTCAACTGACTGTCCCCGTACGGGATGGATACGATTTCGGAGTTGGAGCCGATTTACTTTCTGGCGCAGCGATGAATCAACCTGTGAACGCCGGTGCTGCTGTCACAACGATCGCGCAAGCTTCAGGAATTACTGTCAATTTTGTCGTCCAGCGAATCCAGACGACGCATGATCTCGAGCAGGCACTTGGAATCGATGCGGAGGCCAGCTATGGTAGTCCTTCCTTCGGTGCTGGCGTCTCGGCACGCTTCGACTTTGCCAAGAACGCCAAGATTCAGTCGAGCTCTCTGTTCATGACAGTTACCGCCACCGTCAAATTGGCGGTCCTTTCGATCAATGCTCCTTCGCTAACGCCTGCCGCGGCCTCAGTTGTGGATCGGCCTGACATCTTTGCTCAACGCTTCGGAAACGTATTTGTTCGCAGTATGGAACGAGGCGGCATTTTCATCGGTGTTCTGCGGGTCGATACTTCCAGTTCCGATGAATCGGAGAGCATTGACAGTGAGCTCAAGGGTTCTTACGGGTTGTTTTCAGCAGATGCTAAGGTGAAATTCTCGCAGGTAGAGAAACAGTTCAGCTCCGACGTATTCGTGCAGATGTACCACGAAGGAGGACCTGTCGGGCTGGCAATCTCCGATCCGACAAATCCTCTGGAGCTCTTGAATAATGCCAATCTATTTCTCAACTCTTTCGCGACAAATCCAGATGCTTCCGCGATCCCTTACAACGTAACGTTGGCGCCGATAACGATCGCTACCGGGCCATTACCGCCGAACGAAATCGACATCGGTCATGCTCAGGACGTGATGCGATTCTGTGCGTCGCGACGCAGTGTTCTGCTTGACCAGTTAAACCTGCTTCAGTTGATTGTGGATCGACCGTCCCGCTACGATTTCTCGAATGGCTCAGACTTGAAGGTGATTGCTGCCGCAGCGGCCAATACCCAAACCGACCTGGACCTGATTGCAAGTTGCGCCAGCGCGGCAATTGATTCTCCCGCCGACGCGAAAATGCCGAAAGATTTTGCCGCAGCTAGGAGCCAGGTCTTTCCTTCGGCGGTGATGCCGGAGATCATGCCCGTGGGCAAACCGCGATTGCCTGGGGAGATCACCATTCCTAACTTCGTTGGACTCTCGGTGACGGCAGCGAACGCGCTCTCGGCCCAGTCCGCGGTGCCGATCGAATATCGTCATTCTGAGAGTCCGGATGATGGTTTCGGGGAGGATCTCGAGTTGCTTCAACTAGGCGACGGCGATACGGATCATCCGCATTCGACAGATCAAATTATCGTGAATGTTCAACTCCCTACGGCGGGGTCGGCTTTGCCAGTTGGCGGGGTGGTGGGTCTGGGAGTGGAACTGGCGCCGGGTGTAGCCAGTTAGATTCCGGCTGCGCCGGCGAGCAAGTTCAGTCGCCGGTGCGGTTTCTCGGGCTTGGCTGCGAAATCTCAGTTGCTGAGGAAGTCCTCAAGTTTCATGCCACCCGATTGGTCAGTGCGCCATGAAATTACGAGCCACTGCGGCCGGCCAACTGCGCGCGCGGCATCGATCGCAGCCTGAAGAGTGCGGAAGATTGGAGTCAACTGCACTTCACAGTTCGTTTGCTGAACATCGACGGCTCCTCCAAGGAAAAGCTGCATCGGATCGGTGATGCCCATCTGCTGCAGGAGTGTTGCAAGACTTGAAGCCTGTTGTGCCACGGCAACGTCCGGATCATCGAATGTCGTTTGAAGAGTGATCGAAAGTGTGAATAGCATCACCAAGCCTTCAGTGAGCCCCATAATCAAGTGTTTAGCTGCAAAAGCGACCAGGGCCGAAGCGGCCTCGGCTCCTTCAATGGCCATGTGCGGAAGCGTAGGTCCTTCGGAGTTGAGGACAACGCAGGGCTCCGCAAGTACGAGCCCCTCAATCGCAGCGTCCTGGCCTGCGAGAACTCCCTTATCAAAGGCATCTGCGTCTTCTGGGTTGATGTCTGTCGGCGTCATGGTAGACATGGCCGGACCTTGAAAGCCAAAAGCGAATCCCATGGACCAGCTACGGGATTGAGGACTCTCTACCTGCGGTGGAGTTAGAAATGGGTTCTCGATCATAGAATTCGCCTGTCTTTCAAATGGTTGGTGTGGATTTGGACGAGCAACGCTTTCGAACGGCCTTTGCATTGCATCGAATGGTTTGTCCAGTTTGATGTTTGTCGGATTTGGATCGCGACGTACGCTATCCCCGCAATAGGTCGCAAGACCGGCTGCTCGCGCAACTTGCCAGAACTGGCACGGCGCTCAACAAGAAGCAATGTGACAGGGGAATGGGGATGGATGCTGTGGGAATCATCCTCGTCGGGAAACTTAGGACGATGCTCCCTACCAAGAGCATCATAGTGTGGCAACGGCGGGTGTCAAGAGAATTTTGCCTGCGCGCCTCGAACTGACACGGAATTGTAGAAGATGGTAGACGGGCCTGTGCTCGGCGTTCGGTGTCGAGACAGCGTATTCGACGGAGCGCCCGCGGAACTCCCCCAACCGAGTGTTGTGCTGTAGTACAAGTTATGGCGCGTTCCAAGAACGCGGCTCATACAACCACTGCATCCATAGGGGCGAAGGAGTTCGAGCACAGGGTACTAAGCTGGTTCGCGAGTCATTCCAGCCGGACTAATTGATTCCGTTTCGATGTTACCTGCGTCCATGAAGGAACCTGAGAAGTACACGGGTATACGCCGGGTGTTCTTTTCGCGACACTGTACGGAGACGATTCGAGAGTAAACTGTTGACAGTATTGGGCTTCAGCATGTGCTCCACCCCCAGGAGGTAAGAATGCGAATGAAGGCTATGTTAACGGCAATTGCCGTTGCGGCAGTTGGATGTGCAGCAGGAAAACTCACGGCGCAGGTTGCCCCCGCGGCAAGGGTCGGCGGGTTTCCAATTTCGGTTGGTGTCGGAATGTCCGGCTATTACCTGGACTACGGTCCGGGGCGCTGGATGGAGGGGCCGGTGATTCGCGCTGGCGTAGGTTTGTACCACGGACTCGGAGTGGACTTCAGCGCCCGTTCGATCTTCATGAATACTCCATCGGAGTTGACGCGCATGCAGCAGAATACCTTTCTGGCGGGCGCGTTCTATGACGCGCCGCATATCGGACGGGTTCACCCGTTTGTGCGTTTTTCGGGCGGCCTTGGGACGATCGAGTTTCCTTCGCGCAACCCTTTGTATACCCGGGATTCGTACACGGTGTATGCAGCGGGCGGGGGCGTTGAGTATCAACTGACGCGCAAGGCAGCGTTGCGGGCGGAGTACGAGTACCAGTTCTGGAAGGACTTTCAGAGTCCGCGATACCTGAATCCGCAGGGTGTGACGCTTGGGGTGAACTACTACCTGCGCGGCCGCCATGTGCGCCCTCATCATCAGTAGTGATCTTGTATCTTAAGTAGATTGCATGAGACTCCCGGATCTGTTGGCGGAATCGCCGACAGATCCGGGGTGTCAATATACGGCAAGCCCGTCTTCGTGAGACGGCTTGCGGAAGGCCGCCGGGTTGTATCCTCTGAGCATGGCTGGTCACGAATCTGCTCACGAATCCGCTGTAAATCTGCTCGATCAAGCTGCCTCTTCATACCTGCGTTTGGCGCGGCATCAGCCGGTGATGTGGCATCCGTGGGGCGGGGAGGCTTTTGCGCGCGCGCAGGCCGAGGACAAGCCGATTCTGCTGGATATTGGCGCGGTCTGGTGCCACTGGTGCCATGTCATGGACCGCGAATCGTATGAGGATGCGGAGCTGGCGGCGATTCTGAACGAGCATTTTGTGGCGATCAAGGTCGATCGCGACGAGCGGCCGGATGTGGATGCGCGCTATCAGGCTGCGGTTTCGGCAATCAGCGGTCAGGGAGGCTGGCCCTTGACGGCCTTTCTTACGTCGACGGGGCAGCCGTTTTTTGGTGGGACGTATTTTCCGGCGGATGACCGGTACGGCAGGCCGGGGTTCAAGCGGGTGCTGCTGACGATGGCGGAGGTCTGGCGGAATCGCCGCGAGGAGGCGCTGGAGTCGGCGGGCAGCGTGATGGCGGCTGTGGAGCAGAACGAGAATTTTTCGGGACGCGGCGGGGACCTCAGCCTGGCGCTGGTGGACAAGATCGCGGAATCGATTCTCAAGCAATTCGATCCACGCAATGGTGGGTTTGGTTCGCAGCCGAAATTTCCGCAATCCGGGGCGATCGATCTTTTGCTTGAGGTGGCGACGCGGACGGGCAGGGAAGATATGCGCGAGGCGGCGTTGCTGACGCTGACCAAGATGAGCAAGGGCGGAGTCTACGACCAGCTCGCGGGCGGATTCCATCGGTATTCGGTGGATGAGCGCTGGGTGGTGCCGCATTTCGAAAAGATGCTTTATGACAATACCGAGCTGTTGCGGAACTATGTTCATGCCTACCAGAGCTTTGCGCAGCCGGAGTTTGCGCATGTGGCGAAGGAGATCATTGGCTGGCTGGATGGGACGATGACCGACCGGGAGCGGGGCGGATTCTACGGCTCTCAAGACGCGGATATCGATCTGGATGACGACGGCGATTACTTCACGTGGACCAAGGCCGAGGCGCAGGCAGTGCTCAGCCCTGAGGACTGGGCGGTGGCAGGGCGGTATTGGGATATCGGCGATCTGGGCGATATGCCCCACAATCCGCAAAAGAATGTACTGCACGTGCGCTTCAGCGTGTCGGACGTGGCGCGGGAGGCGGGGATTTCGCTGGAGGAGGCGGTGGCGCGGCTGACCTCGGCTCGGGCACGAATGCTGGAGGCGAGGCGGGCAAGGCTGACGCCTTTCATCGACCGGACGCTGTACACGAGCTGGAATGCGATGGCGGTGACGGCGTATATGGAGGCCGCAAGGGTATTGCGGCTGGATGGAGCGCGGGAGTTCGCGCTGAAGACGCTGGACCGGCTGCTGGTGCGGGCCTGGGACGGTGGTTCGGAGCTAGCGCATGTGATTGCTTATCCGGAGGATATGACGCCGGGAGCGCGGGTGGCGGGGAATCTGGATGATTATGCGTTTACGATTCACGCCTGCGTGGATGCGTGGCTGGGGACGGGCAAGATTGCGTATTACCGCTCGGCGATGAAACTGGCCGAGACGATGGTGGAGCGCTTCTTCGACAAGACTGCCGGAGCGTTTGTGGATACGGCGCTGGATGCGGGTGAGGGCAGCAGGCTCGGGGCTTTGACGGCGCGGCGTAAGCCTCTGCAGGATGCTCCTACGCCGGCGGGGAATCCGACGGCAGCGGCTGCGCTGCTGCGGCTTGAGGCGCTGTCGGGCAAGCGGGAGTTTCGCGATATCGCCGAGGATACGCTGGCTTCGTTTGCCGGGATTGTGGAGCATTTCGGGCTATATGCCGGTTCGTATGGGCTGGCGCTGGCCAGGCTGCTGTTGGATCCGGTGCAGGTGGTGATCGTGGGCCGCGGTGAAGAAGCGAGACGGCTCGAGGCGCTGGCGACAGCCCGGTTTGCTGTGAACAAGACGGTGATCCGGCTGCATGCGGGGCTGCTGACACCGGATACTCTGCCTGAGGCGCTGTCCGAGACTGTGACCCAAGTTCCGGTGCCCGAGGGAGTCAAAGCGTGGGCGCTGGTGTGCCGGGGACGGACTTGCCTGCCGCCGATCACGGAGCTGGAGGACCTGCGGAAAGCTATTGATGTGAAAGATTAAGAGATAGCCGTAAATCATTCAAGATAGAAGGAAAGGCTCCGCGAGATTTGGCTCGCCGGAGCCTTTGTTGTCGGCGCTATTCGCCGATGAGGGGGTTGACGGTGACGGCTGGGATCGTGGTTGCGTCGATGGCTGGCTTCTCTTTGGGCGCTCCGGTTTGCGGCTGGTTGTCGGTGTCTGAGGTGCTTTCCGGTAGCTGATTTTGGCCCGATTTCGAGGCGAATTCGCGGAAGATACGATTTGGATCTCCGGGAAGCATGCCGTTTTCTTCGAGGGCGAGGCGTACGCGCCGGCGAAACTCGCGGATGGGGCCGTACTGCTTGGTGGGCAGAGTGCGAAAGACGACCGGGAAGACGAGTTGCGAACCGCTGATGGCGTCTACTCCGAGGACTTCCGGGTCTTTCAGGAAGAGTGGGGCAAAGCTCGGATCGTTGCGGATATCCATGGCGATCGAATTAAGCAGTTTAACGACTTTGTCTGGCGAGGCCGAGAAGTCGACGGCGATGCTGACGGTTGCGACGGAGAAGTCACGGCTGAGGTTGGCGACGGTGGTGATCTGAGAATTAGGAACGATGTAGAGGGTTCCGTCGCCGTCGCGAACTTCGGTGCGGCGGAGGGTCATGGCCTCGACGACGCCGGTCATGCCGGTAATCCGGATAGTCTCGCCGATGTTGAACTGGCCTTCGAGGATGATGAGCATTCCGTTGAGGATGTCTTTGACGATGGTTTGCGCAGCGAGGCCGATGGCTACGCCGGCGATTCCGGCGGAGGCCAGGAGCGGCCCGAGATTGACGCCCGTGATTTCGAGAAACTCTATTGCGGTGAGTGTCCAGAGAATGGCGTTGAGGCTGGTGCGGAGGATTCCGGCAAAGGTCTTTACCTGGGATTGACGGCCGGGACGATTGTCTTTGCGCTCGGCGATGACAGCCATACGGTTGGTGCCGATGGAGATAAGCCTGCTGAGAATGAAAGCGACGAGACAGATGACGAGCAGATGGGGCAGCTTGGTGTGCACGAACTCCTGAAGATCATTGACCCACTCGTCCAGGACTTTGCCCAGAAAACGCCCTTCCGCAAATATTCCTGTCCGAATGAAAAGTGCAAAAAGAACCATGTCCACTCCTCCTATTTCTCTCTATACTGTGCCCATGAGGACCGTCCGCATGAAAACCTGGATCAATCGCTTCGCCGGGCTCAGGCAACGGGACCCAATGCCCAGACTGGTATCCAGACCGCCGCTATTTGGATTGTCGCAGTGGGCACGGGGCCTCTCCTGTCTGGTTGTGGTCATGGCCATGCCTATGACCGTTGTGAATTCACAGATACCGGATGGCAATGGAGCGCCAAATAACATGTCCGGTATTCCGCCGTTGAATCCGCTGGCTAACCGCCATCCCGACGCGAATCGTATTCTTGAGGATGCGATGCACAGTACGGAGAACCAGAAACGTCTGAAAGAGTTGAATGTGCAACGGCAGAAGCAGATGACCGACGAGACGGCGAGACTGCTTGCGCTTGCCAACCAACTCAAGGCTGAGACGGCGAAGGGCGGCAAAGAGACGCTTTCAATGCTGGAAGTGCGGAAGGCTGAACTGATCGAGAAGCTGGCGCATGATGTCAGGGAGAAGATGAAGGCGACGGTGACGATCGATTAGGTGAGAGCGATGATTATAGCTTCTGAGGGTCGGATTACTCGGTTTGGAGGCGGGTGGCTTCTTGTTCTGGCGGCTGTTGTGGTGATTTGCCCTATACCGGGGATTGCGCAGGCTCAGGATACGAAGGTCCAAGACACGAAAGTTCAGGATTCAAAGGCTCAGGACGTTGCAGCCAATAGCGCCGGTAAACCCGCGGAGAAGGCGGGGTCTCAGGCGGGAAGTCAGACGCCGCAGCCGACCGATGTGAATCTGCAGCGGCAGAAACAGTTGGAAGACGATACGGCGAAGCTGCTCGTGCTGGCTAACGAGCTGAAGGTGGAAATGGATAAGAGCACCAAGGATACGCTGTCTCTGACCGTGGTGAAGAAGGCTGAAGAGATTGAGAAGCTGGCGCGTAAGGTTCGCGGCGAGATGAAGACGAGCATCGGGAACTGATGACTTCTGCCGCCTGATTGGCATTGCCGCTGCGGGAAAGGCTTTATGCAGCTTCGGAAGTATTGGAATCCGCAAGTCAAGGGTTCTAAGGCCAGAAGGTCAGGACCACCCCGGTTCAATTCAGTTCCAATCATGCTGGCGCTTGGCGCGCTCGCTGGAATTATCCAGCCCCGATTGCAATCGCAGATGAATTCAGACCATCCCTACGCGATGCCGCCCGCGGTTGTTGTTCGTGCATCGGAAGAGCCGCTCGGCAAGCCTGCAAAGCAGGCCCTGAGAGAAGCCAATAGGCGGATCAATCTGGATAGACAGAAACAAATGACCGAGGACAGCGCAAAGCTGCTTCAGCTTGCCACTGATCTCAGGGCGGAAGTCTCCACCAACAATCAGCGCGCGATCTCTGCCGACGCAATCCGCAAGGCAGAGCAGATTGCGAAGCTGGCTCACGATGTCCACGAAAAAATGAAGCTCAGGTTTTCGGATTGAAGCCCACGGACGGCGCCTTTTGTAGCGCGGTCCGTGGGCTTTTTAACTCGAGTGCGTGATCGCTATACGAAGAGCGGCGCCAGCACCAGGGTTACTGTGGCCAGCAGCTTGATGAGCACATGCAGGCTGGGGCCGGCGGTGTCTTTGAAGGGATCGCCGACGGTGTCGCCTACGACCGCTGCCTTGTGCGCTTCGGAGCCTTTGCCGCCATACAGGCCGCTTTCGATTAGCTTCTTGGCGTTATCCCAGGCGCCGCCGCCGTTGTTCATGAGCATGGCGAGCAATATTCCGCTGATGGTGCCAACCATGAGGAAGGAGGCTACTGCTTCTGCACCGGAGAGATTGACGATGTTGCCAAACGATGCGGGCAGGTCGGTGCTGCTGGCGAGGTGGAATTTGGTGCTGAGGTGGCGGAAGAGAACGCCGATGGTTACAGGCATCAGGACGGCGAGTGCGCCGGGCAGGATCATTTCCTTGAGCGCCGCGCCGGTGACGATGTTGACGCAGCGGGCGTAGTCGGGGCGGCTGGTCCCCAGCATGATGCCGGGGTTTTCCTTGAACTGGGCGCGGACGTCTTCAATCACTTTTTCAGCTGCGCGGCCTACGGCGCTGATGGCCATGGATGAGAAGAGATAGGTGAGCATCGCTCCCAGCAGGGCTCCGACGAAGACGGGAACGCTGGCCAGATTGATGTTGGAGAAGCTCCAGCCGTCGGGCAGTACGAATCCGGCTGCCGCGACACGACGACTCACGATATCGTGGATGGCTTCCAGATATGCGGAGAAGAGCAGGAAGGCAGCAAGCGCCGCGGAGCCGATGGCGTAGCCCTTGGTGAGCGCTTTGGTGGTGTTGCCTGCCGCGTCGAGACGATCTGTGCGGTCGCGAACTTCATGCGGCTGATTGCTCATTTCGGCTATGCCGCCGGCGTTGTCGGTGATGGGCCCGAAGGTATCCATGGCCAGAATGTAGGCAGCGCTGGAGAGCATGCCCATGGTGGCTATCGCTGTTCCATATATGCCCTTGGCATAGTCGGCGATGCCGGTGGCGTCTTCAAGGCCCTTGACGCCGAAATAGTAACTGAGCAGGAGTGCGCCGCTGATGACGATGGCCGGCAGTGCGGGCGTCTGCATGCCGACGGCGAGGCCGGTGATGATGTTGGTGGCGGGGCCGGTCTTGCAAGCCTCAGCGATGGACTGTACGGGCCTGTAGCGCGTCTCGGTGTAGTACTCGGTGATGGAAACGAAGAGGAACGAGGTGACGATGCCGACCACTCCGGCGGCCAGAAGCCACCAGCGATCCTGGAGGAGGAAGTGCACTCCGACGGCGAAGCCAACCAGCGCGAGGAAGCTGGTGATGTAGAAACCACGGTTGAGCGAGTGCATCGGGTCGTCGGTCTCTTTGCTATGGACCGAGGAGACGCCGACGATGGAAGCTACGATGTTGATGGCGTGGACGATCAGAGGGAACAGAATCCCCTTCAGACCGAAGACCGGGTAGAGCGCAGCGCCGAGAATCATGGCTCCGACGCTTTCAGCAGCGCTCGATTCAAAGAGGTCGGCTCCGCGGCCGGCGCAGTCGCCAACGTTGTCGCCTACGAGATCGGCGATTACGGCTGGATTGCGCGGATCGTCTTCGGGGATGCCGGCCTCGACCTTGCCGACAAGGTCAGCGCCAACATCGGCTGCCTTGGTGTAGATGCCGCCGCCGAGTTGGGCGAAGAGGGCTACGAGGGATGCTCCGAAGCCAAAGCCGACGAGTTGGAAGGGTACGTGCCTTGCCGCTTCGTCGCCATCAAGCCCGCCAAAGAGCAGGAAGAGCAGGCTGATGCCAAGCAGCGCCAGGCCGACGACGATGAGGCCGGTGACGGCTCCGCCACGCAGGGCGAGCTTGAGCGCTCCTGAGAGGCTGGTGCGGGCGGCTGCTGCGGTGCGCAGGTTGGCGCGGATGGAGACGAACATGCCGGTGTAACCGGAGATTCCAGAGCAAGCCGCGCCGACGAGGAAGCTGAAGACGACTTTGTACGCCAGCGGAGCCGTAGGCCCGTACATCTTGTAACCCGCAAAGAGCAGCGCGGCGAGAACAAGGGCCATGATGGCGATGGTCTTGTACTGGCGGGCCATGAAGGCCTGCGCGCCTTCCCGAATGGCAGAGGCTATCTGCTGCATATCGGGCGTTCCCTGATCGGCGGATAGAACAGATCTCGCGAAGAGTAGTGCAGCGGCAAGAGCGAGAACACCCGCTCCAAGAGCAATCCATAAATAGATCGTGTCACTGCCTGAAGAACCGCTGGGGAGTATTGCTGCCAGCGTGGCAAGCGTCAACTTCGATGCAAACATTCGGGGGTCTTCCTCCTGGGAACTTAAACCGGCTGCGTCCTCATATGAACTGAGAATTCGGACTTCAGGGAATGGATTTCCACACCGCTTCGGTCCTGATTTGAAGCCTCAATGCATTCAGCACGGTACGACGAATAGGAACACGGCGACAATTCAATCGTCAATAAGCAGTAAGTCACAATCTGGGAAAAACCGGCGGGGCGGGCGGCATCTTTTTCGGGGGCAGGCAGGGTTGATACAATCGTCAAGGCTCAGCCTGATCCCGCCAGGGGGATTTGAGGGCGGGTTGCCGGGGGAGGTTGCGAGGATGGCAAGAGTGGCTTCCGGTACGAAGGGCGTGGCACGGGCAGGCGAGACCGCTACGCTCGCTTCAGCGACTTCCGAATTCGGTTCCGGGCTCGGCCCGAGTTCTCTCAGCAATGGCCAGCTCGTCGACTTTTACAGGCTTATGTATACATCGCGGCGAATTGACGATCGCGAGATCATGCTCAAGCGCCAGCAGAAGATATTCTTCCAGGTCTCCGCTGCAGGGCACGAAGCGCTGCAGGTTGCAGCGGCGATGGCGACTCGCCCCGGCTACGACTGGTATCTGCCCTATTATCGTGACCGCGCGCTATGCCTTGCCCTGGGTGTGACGGCCGAGGAGATGCTGCTGCAGGCGGTAGGCGCGGAGGCTGATCCGGCAAGCGGCGGGCGGCAGATGCCGGCGCATTGGGGCAGCACCAAATTGAACATCGTGAGCACCTCTTCGTCGACTGCGACGCAGGTGTTGCATGCGGTGGGCGTTGCGGAGGCGGGCAAGTACTACTCGCGCTTTCCTGAAGCGGCAGAGAAGTCGACGGATGATTACCGGGCTTTTCACGATGTACGCTTTCACGGCGATGAGGTGGTGCTGACCTGCATCGGCGAGGGGTCGACTTCGCAGGGCGAGTTCTGGGAGGCGTTGAGTACGGCCTCGAACCAGAAGCTGCCGGTGATCTTTTGCGTGGAGGACAACGGCTACGCGATCTCGGTGCCGGTCGAGGTGAACACGCCTGGCGGGAATATTTCGCGGCTGGTGGCGAATTTTCCGAATTTCTATTTCGCAGAGATTGACGGGACTGATCCCGAGGCGAGCTACAACGCATTTGTGGGCGCTGTGGAGCATTGCCGCGCAGGGAGGGGACCGGCGTTTGTGCATGGCCACTGCGTGCGCATCTACTCGCATTCGCTCTCTGACGATGACAGGAATTACCGGCTGCGCGAGGAGCGCGAGGCGGATGCCATGCGCGATCCGCTGCACAAGCTGCAAATGCGGCTGCTGCGCGAGGGCATTCTGAGCACCAGCGAACTGAACGCGCTGGAGCAGCAGATCGACGAGCACATTGCCGCTGCTGCCGAGCGCGCTGTGAATGCGCCGCTTCCGTCAATCGCAAGCATTCCGCGGCATGTCTATTCGGAGGACTACGATCCGACGCGCGAAGAGCTGGCGAGCGATCCGCAGTGGATGGATGAGGGCACCGCGCCCGAGCAGGAGAGAACGATGGCCGACCTCATCAACCTCTGCCTGCACGATGAGATGAGGCGCGACAAGCGCATTGTGGTCTATGGCGAGGATGTGGCCGACGCGACGCGCGAAGATGCACTGAAGGAAGCGAAGGGCAAAGGCGGCGTCTTCAAGCTGACGGCGGGGTTGCAGGCGGAGTTCGGCGCGGCGCGGGTCTTCAATTCACCGCTGGCTGAGGCCAACATCGTAGGCCGCGCGGTGGGCTACGCTGTGCGCGGGTTGAAGCCGGTGGTGGAGATACAGTTCTTCGACTATATCTGGCCCGCGGTGCACCAGATTCGCAATGAGCTTGCTCTGATGCGCTGGCGGTCCAATGGCACGTTCCGGTCGCCGGCGGTGATTCGCGTGCCGATTGGCGGTTATCTGACGGGTGGCTCGATCTATCACTCGCAGAGCGGGGAGTCGATCTTTACGCATATGCCGGGGCTTCGCGTTGTCTTTCCATCGAATGCGCTGGATGCAAATGGCTTGCTGAGGACTGCAATTCGCTGCGACGATCCGGTGCTCTTTCTGGAACACAAGCGGCTGTATCGCGAACCTTACGGGCGTGCGCCATATCCAGGGCCGGATTACATGATTCCGTTTGGCAAGGCGGCGATTACCCGCGAGGGAACCGACGTAACGATTGTGACCTACGGCGCGCTGGTGCCACGGGCGCTGCAGGCGGCGCAAAAGGCGGAGCGCGAACATGGCATTCAGACAGAGGTCATCGATCTGCGCACGCTGAGCCCTTACGACTGGGACGCGATCGCGACCTCCGTGAAGAAGACCAGCCGGGTGATCGTGGCCTATGAGGACATGAAGAGCTGGGGCTACGGAGCGGAGATCGCTGCGCGAATCGCCGATGAGCTCTTCGAGGATCTTGATGCGCCGGTGAAGCGCGTGGCGGCGATGGATACATTCGTGGCTTATCAGCCGGTGCTTGAAGATGCGATATTGCCGCAGCCGGAGGATCTTCTGCGGGCGATTGTGGAGTTGCGCCGCTTTTGACCTCGGCACGCATGCGGGTATTGCTGGTTGGCAACTACGAGCCCGATCAACAGCAGAGCATGACCCGGTATGCACAGTGGCTGCTGGGCGCGCTGAAGGCGACCGGATGCACGGCTTTGCTGATCCGGCCGGCGCCGTGGTTTTCGAGGCTGGCGATGGGACCGTTGCGCAAGGCTGCGGTGATCAAGTATCTCGGCTACCTCGACAAGTACCTTATTTTTCCGAAACAGTTGAAGGCGGCGGCGAAGCAGTTTGACCTGGTGCATATCTGCGACCACTCGAACTCGATGTATCTGCGCGCCACTTCAGGGAAGCCGGCGGTGATTACATGCCATGATGTGCTGGCTATTCGCGCGGCGCGTGGAGAGTTTGCCGCGACCAGGACGGGATGGAGCGGCAAACTGCAGCAGGCGTGGATTCTGAGTGGCCTGAAACGGGCGAAGAATGTGATCTGCGTTTCGGAGAAGACGAAGGCGGATCTTACTCGGCTGACCGGCGAGATGGGCGCGCGGATTACGATGATACTCAATCCGCTGAACTGGAATTACAGGCCACAACCGGAGATGCCGGAGGCATTGCGGGCGCGAGTTGGGCTGGCGGAGGGGCAGAGGTATTTTGTGCATGTGGGCGGCAACCAGTGGTATAAAAATCGGCCTGCTGCTGTGCGTATCTTTCGGGAGCTGTCGACTATGCCGGAGTACGCGACTGCGAAGCTGGTGATGGCCGGGAAGCCTTTGCCTCGCGAATTGAAGGCCTGGATCGATGGGAGTCAGCTGGCGGATCGGGTGGTGGCGATCACGGGCACGAGTAATGAGGAGTTGCAGGCGCTCTACAGCGGTGCCCTGGCGTTGATTTTTCCTTCGTTGGAGGAGGGGTTCGGCTGGCCAATTGCTGAGGCTCAGGCATGCGGCTGTCCGGTGGCTACGACGGGGCGTCCGCCGATGACGGAGGTTGCGGGCGAGGCGGCGATCTTCTTCGATCCTGAGGATGCAGTGGGGGCTGCGAAGGCCATTCGCGATGGGCTGGCGAATCGAGAGGCGCTGCGAGAGGCAGGTCTGCGCAATGTGGAGCGGTTTGCTGAAGGGCACATTGTCGAGCAATACAGAGAGTTCTATGCCTCGGTGCTTTCGAGTTAAGGAGTCGTTGAGGGCAGGTCGTCGAGCCAGCGTTTTAGGGTTTCGTCGAAGTGTGGATCGGCGATGATCGGCGTCTTGAGCCATGCCGAGGTTTTTTGCGACGGAACGGCTCGAAAGGCTTCAGGATTGCTGGCCGCGGCGTGCGGCTGGGCGAAGAGCCAGAGCGACGGAATGCGCAGCGACGCAGCGGCGCTGCTGAGGTCGTAGCGATCCTTCACCATCCAATGTGCGGGGACGAGACGGCTGCGCGGGTCGTTGAAGACTGCGGCTGTTGGGTTTTCAAGCGGCTGGTCGAGGATGACTCCCGCGACTTCGCTATGGTCGGCGGCGAGTTCGGCAGCGAGATTTGCTCCGAGACCGGAGCCGACGATGACTATCGATTTCGGAGGCAGGTGGCGGGTGAGGGTGAGCCAGGTGAGCGCCCATTCGGCGTCCTGGCGCAGTTGCTTTTCGTTGGGCTTGATGGGCATGCCTTCGATGTGGCTTTGCCCGTAGCCACGATAGTCGAAGGCGAAGACGGCGACGTTATTGCGGTACAGGGCGGCGAGGATGTCTACTGTGTCGCTCAGGTTGCCGTCTGCGCCGTGGAGGTAGAGTGCGGAGTAGCGCGCATCGCTGTTCGGTATCCACCAGCCGGTGAGCTGGGTTACGCCTGTTTCGGTGGCGGCGAAGTGGACGGGCTCGAATGCGATGCCTTCGCTCGCCGAGGTGCGGGTGATCGCAGCTTTGGGGTGGTAGAGAAGCTGCCAACTGCCTTGCCAGTAGAGCAGGCAAAGTGCTAGCCAGGCGCACGCCACTGCACCCAGCAGAACGACGGCAACAGCGCCGAGGAGCCAGCGGAGAGAGACGTTTGGGAACGCGGCGCCCGGCTGGCGAAGGTCCTTCATCGCCTGTTCAAAAGCTGACGGGGCTGAGGAAGTTGAAGAGGCTGGCTTCGCTGGAGTTCGCTTTGGGCGGGATGGTTTGGATTGGGTCATGCGCGTGTGGTTCATCTCATGGTATCGCGATGAAGGATGCCGGGGCCTGAGTGCGTCCCGTTACCGATATCATGATTGCAACGTTGACAGGGGAGTTTTTCGGGATGGCTGATCTGGTTCGAATCTGTTCGGAGAGCGAGTTGCCGAGCGAGGGTGAAGTTTGCGAGATGGCGAGTGGCCGCTTGTGCGTGGCGCGTGTTGGCGGCGAGATCGCGGTGCTGGACAACATCTGCCCGCATCAGGAAGGGCCGCTGGGGCAGGGCATGGTGGAGGATGGCCGCGTGGTGTGTCCGTACCATGGCTGGGCCTTTGACGTGAAGACCGGCGCGGCGCTGCATGATCCAGGGGAGAAGGCGCATGTTTACGAGTCGGTGGTGAAGGATGGTGGGCTTTGGGTGAGGCCACCGGATCGTTCGAGTTAGCTTACAGAGCTTGAGGCGTGGCTGGTTCGCTGGGGTAGGCAAAAGCAGATCCTTCGCTGCGCTCAGGATGACAATGCGTGGCGTGTAGTCGATTCGTGGGCCTCAAGGCCCGCGCTCCCTCCGAAAAAACCGGCCTAAATAACGAAGCAAGAATCACTACACGATACGGCGGATGCCGGGAATGCGAACGATCGGGTCGGAGACCAGCCAGCAGGTGACGATGGCCAGCGTACCGGTTACTGCGAACTTGACGAGTGCAGGCGCGGCCCACGGATGCAGCAGCAGCGCGATGCCGACGAGGAAGAATGGGTGAATGATGTAGACCGCATATGCGCGGCGGTTGAGCCAGTCCCAGAAGGCTGAGGGCTGGTTCATGCGTTCGCGGAAGAGGAGCAGCCAGAGGCAGATCATGCCCCATGCTACGAATGGTTCCCAGAGTGCGTAGAGAATCGCGGGCCATGAGAGGCCGCCGCCGAAGTTGGTCTTGCCTTGCCCGGCTGCGGCGCGGGCGATGACTATGCCTATGGGCAGGCATGGCCAGGCGATGGCGAGGTTGATAATCCATGGGCGGGCTCGCTTCCAGGTGAGCTGGCGCAGCCAATCGTGACGCCAGGCGGCGATGCCGACTGCGAAGAGAAAGATGTAGCCGGGGAAGTAGCCGAGTTGAAGTCCGAATATGTTTTCGCCGACAGGTATGAACTGGCGGACGGCCATGGATGCTGCTGCGACGCTGAGTGCGCCGATCAGCCACCAGCGCGAGGACGGGATCGGCGTTGGCTGCTGGTGCGATGCTTCGAGGCTGCTGCCGAAAGCTGCTCGCCAGGCGCAGTAGGCGATGCTGAAGATCAGCAGACCCTGGGCAAACCAGAGCGGACCGTTGATGATTCGCTGGCGGCGCCAGAGAGAGAGGATGGTTGGCCAGAAGCCGTCGCCTTGCGCCCAGGTGACCAGTGCGGCGGTGGCAGGACCCAGGATGAGGATGAAGGCCAGCAGCGGCAGGCCTAGCCGCAGGAATCGATCGAGGAGGAAACGGCCGTAGCCTTTGCGTTCGAGTGAGCCGGGAGTGAAGAGGCCGGCGAGAAGGAAGAAGAAGCCCATGAAGTAGGCTTGATTGGTGGCGCAGAAGAGCGTCAGCAGCAGGCTCGATGGTGCTCCGGAGGTTTCGAGCTCGCGCCAAAACCAGCCGCCGGAACCTCCGTAGGTGATGGCAGTGTGATGCAGGATAACCAGCGCGGTCATCACTGAGCGCAGGCGGTCGATGTAGTAGTCGCGTTGGGCCATTCCGCAAATTGTACGCAATCGCCGGAAGGGGAGTTCCGGCGATGCGTAGAATTCTGCCGCGTCAGATGGCTAGTACTTGACGATGGCTGCGAAGGAGTCGGGTTTGAGGCTGGCGCCGCCGACGAGCGCGCCGTCGATCTCTGGCTGGCACATCAGGTCGCAGGCGTTGTCGGGCTTGACGGAGCCGCCGTAGAGGATGCGCAATGCGTCGGCGATCTCTTCACCGAGGATCTCTGCAACCTGGTTGCGGATCGTCTTGTGGGCTTCGACGGCCATTTCAGGAGTGGCGGTCTTGCCGGTCCCGATGGCCCAGACGGGCTCATAGGCGACGACGATGGGCGCGGCAGCCTCTGCGCTGATGCCTTCAAAAGCCACCTTGAGTTGAGTGCAGAGAACGTCGGAGGTTTGGCCTGCCTCTCGTTCGTGGAGGTGCTCGCCTACGCAGGCGATGGGGATGATGCCGTGATTCAGCGCGGTGTGGAGCTTCTTGTTGACGATGTGGTCTGTTTCGTTGAAGTACTGGCGGCGTTCGGAGTGGCCGATGAGCGTATGCGTTGCCCCGACCGCCTTGAGCATGTTGGCGGAGGTTTCGCCCGTGTAGGCACCCTCTTCGGCAAAGTGCATGTTCTGCAAGCCTGCGGCGATGGTCGAGCCTTTGACGGCTTCGACGACTATGGCCAGCGAGGTGACTGAAGGAAAGAGCGCGATTTCGTCGCGGGTGTGGCCTGCGACCAGAGGCAGGAAAGCTTCGACGAAAGCTTTGGATTCGGCGGGGGTCTTGTACATCTTCCAATTAGCGGCGATAAGGGGTTTACGGGGCATGATTCTTGTTGGATTCCTCGAATCCATTTTAGTGGATGGGATTGGCTGCGAGTCCGCGGATCGACGAATTGAAACGAGATGTGAGCAGGCTCACGCTTCTTGCGGAGCGTGCTTGCCAAAGAGAATCTTATTGATCCACTGAGGCAGAGGCCTGGGGCTGTAGCGCTGCGGGTCGCGAAGATGGAAGAGAGCCTGAACGCAGATTCCCGTGCAGAGGATTCCTACGAGTCCCAGGGTGATTGCCCAAAGGAGGTGGCTGGCGAAGCCGTTGACCAGCGCCGCAAAGAGACTGAAGTCGACAATCGCGCTGGCGAATGCGCCGATGAAGAGAACGGTTTGCAGCAGCAGCAAAGGTTGCAGGCCAAAGGCAGCGGTCAGAAACGGAGGTATATACTCCAGCACCGCGCGACAGATCAATGCCACAACGCAGGCCAAAGCTACGGACAGCACCAGCGCAGCTACTTCGAGCGCCCAGAAGGGAACGAATCGAAAGGGTCCCTCGTTCTGAGATAAAAAGGCACCGCGGCTGTAGTTTGCGAACTGAGCGGCAACCACGAGCAGGACGGGTGCGATGACGAGCGCTCCTGCGGGAGCGGTGATGGCGAATCGCCGGAGCAGGGGAATCGCGGCGCACGCGGTGAAGGTGATCGCGGCGGCGACCAGCATTGCGGCGGCGACAATGGCTAGGAACAGGAGCTGCACGATCATCTTCTCTTGAAGGCGCTGTCTTGCCGGCTGCCAGTATGGCAGTTCTTTGACGCCGGCGGCAAAAGACTGGTTGCGGAAGATTACGAGGGTAGTTCCTGTGCGGGTTCCTGGGTGGGGAAGAAGTCGAATGCTCCTACTCCGGGCAGAGGCTCGTCGGGAACGGAGCTGACGCGCGGTTCGCCTTGCAGGTAGAGGAATTTGTCGATCTCTTTGAAGGTGAATGCGCTAAGGCCGTATGTGTCGCGGAAGGCGACGGCGATGGTGTGGAACCTGGGGTAGTCCCACAGATGCGGGTGCATGAAGGCTGGGGCGAAGGGCTTCTGCTGCTGGAGGGTCCAGAGATAGCTGTCGACGCGGGAGTCGTAGATGGGGAACTTTTCCGGCTGATGCCAGCTTGCGTATTTGGTGGCGAAGGCGAAGAAGTTGTGGGTCTTGCCCTGCACTTTGACTTTGGCGATCTGATCGACGATGTGCGGAGAACCGGTGTCGAATGCAGCGTCTACCTCCGCTCCGTGGGCGTGGATATGGCGGGCGACGGTGTCGAGGGCGTAGATGCAGGTGTGGTAAAGCGAATTGACTGCGACCACCTTGAGCAGGACGTGGCGCAGGTCGGTGTTCTGCGGATATTGGCGGAAGAGCTCGGCGAGGGCATGCTCGGCGGCTTCGTTGTCGCGATCAAATCGTTCGCACGCGGCTTTGACTGTTTCGGGGGTGGGGGATTCGAGCTGACCGTGCATCGCGATTGTCCTTTGGCCGATGTTCCTGATGTCGTTTGCGGGAGTGTTTTCGGCTCGGCGCAATTCTACACCGAAGGAGATGGAGAGGCTGAATACTTGAGCTATCTGTCCCCAAAAAAGCGAACAAAGAGTGAATCAGGGGGAGGGGAGGTGCCCATTTCTCGGCTATCTTCCACATTCCACAATGGTTATGCTTATATTTGTGCGCATTTTGTGACGCTTTTGTGCACTTTTCGCGCCTTTTTGTCGCACATATTCTTTCTCTTCCTCGACGGCCGCGGTTACTCGGAGAGGTTGTCTTTCTTGATTATGCGCGGTTGGAGGGTAATTTTCGGCGAGGCTGACCTTGGGCTTTGGTGGAGGAGATGGCGATCAATGGAACGCACTTGAAGGACGCGAAAGAACTCAGGCTTTTTCGATTCCGTTTTCGCGGAAGGCTGGAAGGATTCTTTCGCTCAGAGTGGCTAGAACGGCATATCCCCCGACGATCAGATATTCAACCCTGTGAGCGTTGAACGCGAGTAAGAGTTGCCGGAGATCTTCGGGTAGCGTCGTAATAAATTCCCTTGGAGGCGTAGGCGGCGGCTGTGGCTTCCCATACAGCGGTGAGTCGCTCGCCGGGAGTGCGGCTTTGCCAGTAGCGATTGATCTCGGCCTTTTGCTCGGCGTGGCTGGCGAAGCGCTGGATTGTTCTGGCGATGCTCACAATTCGATTGTAGTCCTGATAACGTCCAAATCAGAGGAAGCATCAATGACGACTGCCGAGGGGCCAAAAGGCCCCTCGGGGAAAGCAAGTTGGATCGAAGCTATGTGCCAAGGCTGAAGCCTTGGCTTACCTAGAGGCAACAGCAGATCCTTCGCTTTGCTCAGGATGACAATGGCTACAACGGGAGATTCGTTGCTCTGCTCAGGATGGCAAGAACTCGCTTATCCCTGTGTTCGGTGAGGCCGGTTGAATGCTGCAGTTACTTGTTTGTGAGGGCTTCTACGCCGGGGAGTTTTTTGCCTTCGAGGAATTCGAGGCTGGCGCCGCCGCCTGTGCTGATGTGGGTGATCTTGTCGGCTACTCCAGCTTGATTGATGGCGCTGACTGAGTCGCCGCCGCCGATGATGGAGATGGCGTTGGTGTTGTTGGCTACGGCGTGGGCGATGGCGTTGGTGCCTACGGCGAAGGCGGGGAACTCGAAGACGCCGGCGGGGCCGTTCCAGAGGATGGTGCGGGCTTCGGCCACCTCCGCGGTGATGAGGGCGATGGTTTTGGGGCCAATGTCGAGGCCCTGCCAGTCGGCGGGGAAGTCCTTGGACGAGTCCCAGGGCTGGGTTTTGGCGTCGGGGGAGAAGCTGTCGGCGAGGACGTTATCGACCGGAAGCAGCAGCTTTACGCCGTTCCTCTTTGCCTTTTCGAGGGCTTCTTTGGCGATGTCGATCTTGTCTTCTTCGACGAGAGATTTGCCGGTGGTGATGCCTAGGGCGCGCTGGAAGGTGTAGGCCATGCCGCCGACGATGACGAGCGTATCCACCTTGTCGAGCAGGTTGTCGATGACGTCGATCTTGCCGGAGATTTTGGAGCCTCCGATGATGGCGACGAAGGGCTTTGCGGGGGATTCGAGGGCTTTACCGAGGTAGGTCAGCTCCTTTTCCATCAGCAGGCCGGCTGCGGCTGGCTTGAGGAAGTGGGTGATGCCTTCGGTGGAAGCGTGCGCTCGGTGAGCTGAGCCGAAGGCGTCGTTGACGTAGATTTCGGCGAGGGAGGCGAGCTGTTTGCTGAAGGCTGGGTCGTTGGCTTCTTCGGCGGCGTGGAAGCGCAGGTTTTCGAGCAGGAGGACCTGACCGGACTCGAGATTGCCTGCCAGTTCGGTGGCGATTTCGCCGACGCAGTCGGGCGAGAAGCCGACGTTGACATCGAGGCTGACCTCTTCGTCGAGCAGTTCGCGGAGCCGGTCTACTACGGGGCGCAGCGAGAATTTGGGGTTGTGCTTGCCTTTGGGGCGGCCGAGGTGGGAGGCGAGGATGACCTTGGCTTTGCGGCGCAGAGCGTACTCGATCGTTGGCAGGGTCGCACGGATGCGGGTGTCGTCCGTGATGGCAGTGCCGTCTTCGGTAAGCGGGACGTTGAAATCGACGCGGATGAAGACGTGCTTGTCGTTCAGATGCAGATCGCGGATAGAGAGCTTGGACATCGGTATCACTGGCCTTTCGCGGTGGGGGATGGTCGAATCCGGAATTTAGTCGAGGACGGCGTCGAATTCGATTTCCACGCGCCACGTGGGATTGAGGAGTTGCGCTACGACAACCATGGTAGCTGCCGGGCGGATATTGGCAAAGACTTCTCCGTGGACGCGCCCTACTTCTTCCCAATCTTCAGCATGGGTGAGGTACATGCGGGTGCGGACAACGTGTTCGAAGGAAGCGCCGGCGCGTTCGAGGACTGCTTTGGCGATGTTCAGAATCTGGCGGGTCTGGGTGGCTGCATCGGCATCGTCTGCTCCGACTGGGCCGGTGCCGGAGACGTGGATGGTGTTACCTATGCGGACGGCGCGGGAGAAGCCGATGATGGGCTCGTAGGGAGATGTGCCGGGGAAGTTTTGGCGAGTCATAGGAGTGGTCTTCCCTCAGGGGCTGAAGCCCTGTCTCTAAGTTAGCTTAATGTACGGGCTGAAGCCCGTACCCTTCGGTTCTGGGGCTGGCTAGGGTAGTTTCCCACCCTAGCCACAAAAACAAGTACGTGGCGAGGGTGGGGCACCCGATTTACTGGTGGAAAGGATTAGAGGCCCTTCTTTACGAGGAAGCCGATCAGGTCGACTACGCGGTTGCTGTAGCCCCATTCGTTGTCGTACCAGCTGAATACCTTGACGCTGTTGCCGACGACCTTGGTGATGGGCGCGTCGATGATGGAGGAGAGCTTGTTGCCCTTGAAGTCGGAGCTGACCAGTTCGTTCTCTTCGTAGCCGAGGATGCCCTTGAGTGCGCCTTCGGACGCTGCCTTGAAGGCGGCGTTGAGGGTCTTGGCATCGGTTGGCTTTTCGGCGATGTAGGTGAGGTCGACGAGGGAGACGTTGGGGGTAGGGACACGAATGGAGAATCCGTCCAGTTTACCGGCGGTTTCGGGCAGCACGAGCTTGAGGGCCTTAGCGGCGCCGGTCGAGGTGGGGATCATGTTGAGAGCAGCGGCGCGGGCGCGGCGCAGATCCTTGTGTGGGAAATCGAGGAGGACCTGGTCGTTGGTGTAGCTATGAATGGTGGTCATGATGCCGGAAACGAGGCCGGTGGTTTCGAGGATCACCTTGACAAGGGGAGCGAGGCAGTTGGTGGTGCAGCTGGCGTTGGAGATGACGTTGTGCTTGGAGGCGTCATACTTGTCGTCGTTCACGCCGAGAACGAGGGTGATGTCTTCGTTGCTGGCAGGGGCCGAGATGATGACCTTCTTCACGGTGGAGCCGAGGTGGGCCTTGGCCTTAGTGGCGTCGGTGAAGTGACCGGTGGATTCGACGACGATCTCGGCGCCCACTGAGGCCCAATCCAGCTTGGCAGGGTCGCGCTCGGCGAAGACCTTGATCTGCTTGCCATCAACGGAGATGAAGTCCTCGCCAGCGAAGATCTCGTTGGAAATATTGCCAAGGATGGAATCGTACTTAAGAAGATGAGCGAGGGTCGCGGGATTGGTGAGGTCATTGACGGCGACGAAGTCAATTTCAGGATTACCGAGAGCTGCGCGGAAAACGTTACGGCCGATGCGGCCGAAGCCGTTTATGCCAACCTTGACTGCCATGTGTGAAGTCTCCTTAAGAATGTACTGACGATGTGATTCTGCTTTAGACACCGCGGTCTAAACATCATTGGTCAAAGGTTTTAGCTCCACATGCTGCGGTCGTGGATCTGACCTGGAGCGTACGCTTCCACCAAACTCATCAGACTAACACTCTTGTCAACAGGAACAAAACGAAAACTTGATTTTGCCTCTTGGAGAGAAATCCTGTGCCCTCGGCCTTGCGAGGCGGCGGCCGTTAAGGTAACCAGATGTGCGCACTCTCTGACGCGGGCTGGATTGCACGATTTGCGGTGCAGTCCAGGGGTGTAATAATCGGTGTGATAATCGGATTACGGAGGCGGATACTGCCGACAGTATGAGAAGACGTTCGAAGCGAGAGCCCAATACCACTGAGTCGACAGGCAAGATAGGTCACGAATTGCCGACAAACCAGCCGCGCCCGCTGGTGCCCAACTATCCCGATGATTCGCCGCGGCCGGCTGCGCCTTCGCAAACTGGGGGGGAGCGTCGGCAGGAGAGCAAGCCCGATGCGCGGCCGGCTGCGCGTCCGCACGTTCAGCGTCATGCTCCGGCCGTGCCGCGTTATGCGGACGAAGACTCGGCTACGGGGCGGCTGGAGTTGGAGACGCAGCCGGATATGCCGTCGCTGCCTCCGCAGGAGAATGCTGCTGCGGGACGCTCACCGCAGGACCCCAAGGGATTTGTGGTGCTTACGATCGGGCTGCCGGGTTCGGGGAAGACTACGTGGTTCAAGCGGCGCGGTGTGACTCCGTTGTCGAGCGACATGCTGCGGACGATTTTGTTCGATGACATTACCGAGCAGCGTTATCAGGGACTTGTGTTTTCGACGCTGCGGTCGCTGCTGCGGGCGCGTTTGATTGCGCGCATGCCATGGAATTATGTGGACGCGACGAACCTTTCGCCGCACGAGCGCCGGCAGTGGATCAAGATGGCGGCGAGCTTCGGATATGAGGTGCAGGCGGTGTACTTCGATGTTCCGCTGGAGGTTTGCCTGGATCGTAACAGCAAACGGGATCGTCCTGTGAGCGAAGACGTGATGCGAAAGATGGCGGAACGACTAAAGGCGCCGGCGTTTGATGAGGGGTTCAGCAAGATCACTGTGGTGCGGGTTAAGGCTTCGAGCTAGTGTGAAGTGTGAAATGCCTTGTTGGTAAGGCACGCACCAGAGGGAATTTCCAATGAGTACGCTTTCTTCTCTGGGTATCTACGTCGAACCATGGATGAGCGGGACTTACGGTGATGTTCCGGCGGCGGGCAGGGCTGTGCTGCATGCGCTTGATCTGGCGCAGGATGATCTGGCGAAGTGGGCGTCGGGACTTAGCGATGAGGAGGTTCATGCTCATCCGCTGGGTTTGCCTTCGGTGGCTTTTCAGCTGCGGCATATCGCTCGCAGTGTGGATCGGATTCTTTGCTATGCGGAGGGGAAGCAGCTCTCCGCGGAGCAGTTGGCGTTGCTCAAAGCTGAACAAAGCGGAGATGAAACGCTGGCGGCATTGCTGGGTGAAGTGACGGCCTCCTTCAGCAATACGGCTGAACGGATCCGGGTGCTGGCGACGGCAGATTTGAATACTCCGCGAGCGGTGGGACGGAAGCAGTTGCCGACGAGCATTGGCGGGGCGCTGATTCATGTGGCGGATCATACGCAGCGGCATGTGGGGCAGGTTGTTACTACGGCCAAAGTGCTGGTGGCGCTGCGAAGTTAGCTTATAACTCAAGAAAGTTTCTTTCCTGCAAGACAAATTATGGCTAGTTGCGATACCTTGATGGAATTCATCGGTCTCTTGCTTAGTCTTTTACCTAGTCAATCTGCAAGTTAAGGTGTTGCGCCAGAGCGCGGGGAGGGAACCTGCATGCAACGATGGTGTGTCTGGGGGCTCGGAGTAATTCTTATTGCTGCGTCTGCTATGGCGCAGGGCGATGAGATGGGTAAGGCGAATGCGCTTTACAAGGCCGGTAAGAAGCTTGAGGCGCTGCCGTTGTATGAAGAACTGGCGAAGGACAATCCCAAGGAATGGATGTATGCGGAGCGGCTGGCTGACTGTCTGCTCGCGAAGGAGATGCAGACAAGCGATCCGGCTGAGATCAAGGCGATTCGCACCAGGTACCGCGATGAGGCCAAGCGAGCTGTCGAGCTGGGTGATCCGAACGTCTTTGTGCAGTCGCTGGCGAATATCGACCCGAACGGGACGAGCGTGATTGCTCCCTCGAGTCCCGGCGCTGGACTTCTGAAGGAGGCTGAGAAGGCATATAGCGCAGGAGATTTCAAGACTGCGATGGAGAAATATACGCAGGCTGCTGATGCCGATCCCGCACTGTATGAGGCACCGCTCTTTGCCGGAGACACGGCGTACGAGCAAAAGGACCTGAAGACCGCGGCGACCTGGTTTGCCAAAGCGATTGCCGTAAGCCCGAACCGCGAAACGGCTTATCGCTATTGGGGTGATGCGATGATGCAGCTGGGCGGAGATCCTATGGCGGCCAAGGAAAAGTTCATTGCGGCAGTGGTTGCCGAGCCGTACAGCAAATACGCATGGCAGGGATTGAGGCAGTGGGCTGAGCGGGAAAAAGCGGTGATTCTGGCGCCGAAGATCGAGCGGCCAGCTCCTCCGAGCACCGACCCCAAGAAGCCGAACAACATCACTATCAACATCAATCCCGTGGATACGGATGACAAGAAGCATCCGGGCGGTTCGGCATGGCTGATGTATTCGATTATCCGCGCCAGTTATCGCGGCGATCAGTTCAAGAAGGAGTTTCCTGGAGAGAAGGAATACCGGCACTCGCTCAAGGAAGAAGATGCTGCGCTAAGCATCGTGGCCACGACGGTCGCTGAAAAGAAGATCAAGCCGGATAAGCTCGATGAAAGTCTGCGGAACCTGGTGGAATTGCAGAAGGCGGGGATGCTTGATTGCTGGATACTGATCGACGCCGCAGACAACGGCATCGCGCAGGACTACGACAGCTACCGCAAAGATAATCGCCAACTGCTGCACGACTATCTGGTGCGATTCGTTGTGCATGGTGGCCTCAATTCGGGCAAATGAGGCTCGGGTAATCAGGCCGCGTTTGGGATTGTTGAAGCCTTCCGGTGTGCAATGCGGAAAATTCACGGGCTGATGCATTAAGAGCAGAAACTCTCTGAGCTCTTTGTGACTCTAAGGAAGCAAGGAGACATCATGAAGCCTCGCGGTTTTAGTCAGCCACTGTATATCCTTCCGTTCGATCATCGTGGTTCTTTCCAGACGAAGATGTTCGGCTGGGAAGGCGCGCTCTCAGACTCGCAGACGGCGCAGATCGCAGCCGCGAAGCATGTCATCTACGAGGGTTTTCAAAAGGCGATTGCCGATGGTGTACCTAAGGAGAAGGCGGCCATTCTTGTAGATGAGCAGTTTGGCGCGGCGATTCTGCGCGAGGCTGCGGAGCAGGGATTCCACTTTGCGATGGCTGCCGAGAAGAGCGGGCAGGATGAATTTGATTTCGAGTACGGTGAGGATTTTGCGAAGCACATCGAAGCCTTCGCGCCTACGTTTTGCAAAGTGCTGGTGCGGTACAACCCTGGGGGGTATCCGGAGCTGAATCGAGTACAGAGTGCGCGGTTGAGGCGGCTTTCAGAATATCTGCAACAGGCGGGCCGGAGCCTGTTCATGTTTGAGTTGCTGGTGCCGGCGGAACGGCAGCAGCTTGAGAAAGTTGGCGGCGACAAGAAAGCCTACGATGCGCAACTGAGGCCGGGACTGATGGTGCAGGCCATCGAGCAGTTGCAGGCGGCTGGCGTGGAGCCCGATGTGTGGAAGATTGAGGGACTGGATCGTCGCGAGGACTGCGAGAAGATCGTTGCTACGGTGCGTCAGGGTGGGCGAAAGAATGTGAGCTGCATCATTCTTGGCCGGGGTGAGGATGATGCCAAGGTGCGGGAATGGTTGACGACAGCGGCTTCGGTGGATGGATTTATTGGCTTTGCGGTGGGCCGGACTGATTTCTGGGATCCACTGGTGAACTGGCGAGCGGGAAAGATTACGCGCGAAGAAGCGATCGCGGAAATGGCCCGCCGTTACCGGGAGTTTGTCGATCTATTCGAGGGGACGAAGAAGTCAGGCAAGCCGGAGTGAGCCGAGAAGGGATTCCCGCAGCGGGCTACAGGGTTGATTCCGCGTGCGACTCGATGATGTGGCCCATCTTTTCCTGCTTGGTCTTCATGTATTTTTCGAAGGATTCCTGAGGCACGACTTCGGCGGAGATGCGTTCGACTACAGAGATGCCGCCTGCTTCGAGCGCGGCGACTTTCTCGGGATTGTTGGTGATGAGCCGCACGGATGAGACGCCGAGAAGTTTGAGGACTTCGGCGGGCAGTTCGAATTCGCGGCAGTCGGCGGCGTAGCCCAGTTCCTCGTTGGCCTCGACGGTGTCGCGGCCATGATCCTGCAATTCGTAGGCGCGCAGCTTGGCCATTAGGCCGATGCCGCGGCCCTCCTGCTGTTCGTAGAGAAGGATTCCGGCGCCTTCCTGAGCGATCTTGCTGAGGGCGAGTTCCAGTTGCAGGCGGCAGTCGCAGCGCAGCGATCCGAAGACGTCGCCGGTGAGGCATTGCGAATGAATGCGCACCAGGGGCGGCGCGGAATGGATGTCTCCCATGACGAGGGCGACGAGGCCTTCGACGCGTTTGCCATGTTTTGCCGATTCTTCGCAACATGGCCTGGGCTCAGGAAGGATGCCCTCGAAACCGTGAATGCGGAAGTGGCCCCATCGGGTGGGGAAGTCTGCCTCGGCTACCTTGATTACGCTGTCGAATGCCATATCTCTCCATTTTACGACGAATGCAGCATCGCCCATCGGGGCAGCTCGATCTGTCGCGTGTCCATTGGATGCGCGGCTGCTAGAGTGGTTGCGTGGTAGATGACAAGCTCATTCTGATCACCCTGCTGGTGAAGCTGGGTGTCGCAGCCTCGGTTGCGAGTGCTTTGGCACGGTCGCGAACCTTTCAGCGGCTGCTGTTTGCGGAACATCGCGGGCGTCGGCAGACGGTGGCGCTGCTGGCGTTTTTCCTCGTTCCTCTGACGCTTGGGGTGTGGGTTCGCACGACTGTGCCGAATTTTCTTGCGGCGGATATTTCATTTGAAACGGTCACCATGCTTGGGCTGTTGCTTGGGCCGGGCTGGGCCGTGTTGAGCGCGCTGGTGCTGGCGACTCCGGCGGTGATCTTCAAACACGAATACCTTGCTCCGCTTTTTCTCAGCGCAGTTGGATTGATATCAGGCGCCTTTGGTACCTGGGTGGAGACGGATGAGATCTGGCTGTTTACGCCGTTCGTCGATCTGAGCGTTTATCGATGGGTGCGGCGCAACCTGCGACAGCCGAAGTTCGATCGCCAGATACTTTTGCTGGTGCTGATTGCCGGGATGGAGGTCGTGCATGTCTGGCTGTCGAGCGTGTATCCCAAGCGGTTGTTTGCGCTGGATTCAAATGCCATGTGGCTGCAGGTGCTGGTGTGGTTTTGCGCGCCCGTGGTTGTCGGCATCATGCTCAAGGTGTGGAATGCGCTGCGAGTCGAATTGAAGCTGGAGGAGCAGAAGCGGCTTGTGCTTGAAGCGCGCCTGGATGCTTTGCAGCGGCAGATCAACCCTCATTTCCTGTTTAATACGCTGAACTCGATTGGCTCGCTGGTGCGCTTTCGCCCTGATCTGGCTCGCGAAATGATCGTGAAGCTTGCCAATCTCTTACGCGCGCTGCTCAAGGACCATGACACGTATGTTCCGCTGCGAGAGGAGCTGAGCTTTACGGACGATTATCTCGACATCGAGGTGGTGCGCTTTGGCGCGGAGAAGCTGCGCGTGGTGAAGGAGCTGGATGAAAAGACGCTTGACGTTCTGGTGCCGAGCATCCTGCTGCAGCCGCTGATTGAGAACAGCATCAAGCATGGGTTGGAGCCGCGCATTCAGGGTGGCACGATTATTTTGCGCAGCCGGATGCAGGGAGATTGCGTCGTAGTTGAAGTGGAAGATGATGGCGTCGGCATTGTGCTCAAGCCGCCATCAGCGCTGCGCCGCGAAGGCGCCGGCATCGGGATGAAGAATGTTCAGGAGCGGCTTGAGGTTTTGTACGGCAATCGGGCGCGATTTACTGTGGTCTCGCGGCCTGGGCGCGGGACACTCGTTTCGATTGAGATACCGGCGGAGATGGATTGAAGGTAGGCAGACCCTCCGCTCAGGATGAAAGTTCTCCCTTTGCCTGTGTCCCGGCGTTGCTTAACAGCGACTCGTAGAATTCGACATAACGGGGCAGCACGCGGGTGGAGCAGAAGCGATCCTGTGCGGTCTTGCGGGCGGCTTTACGCAGTGTCTGGTGTCTTTCCGGGTCGCGGAGTAGAGCGATCGATGCGGCGGCCATTGCATCAACGTCGCCGACGGGGAAGAGCAGTCCGTTGACGCCATCATCGATGAGTTCAGGCACGCCGCCGACGCGGGTTGCGATGGCGGGGGTCTGGCAGGCCATGGCTTCGAGAGCTGCGAGGCCGAATGACTCCATCTCGCTTGGCATGAGCATCAGGTCGGCCAGCGGCAGGAGTTCGCTGACGCGGTCCTGCTTACCGAGGAACTGAACCCGGTCGTGAATGCCGAGTGAGTTGGCGAGCCATTCCGCGGTGGAACGGTCGGGTCCGTCGCCGATGAGCGCGAGGCGCGCGGGGAGCTGCTTCGCGACCCGGGCAAAGATCTGCACGACATCGGCGATGCGCTTGACGGGGCGAAAATTTGACAGGTGCATGAAGAGAAACTCATCGGGGGCCGCGAATCGGGCGCGGGCCTGCGCGCGGGCTTCTTCATCGGCAAACGGTTTGTAGACATCGCAGTTGACGAAGTTATGCACTACCTCTATGTGACGAGTTATGCCGAAGTTATTTACGGTAACGTCTTTGAGATATTGGGAGATGCTGGTCACTCCGTCGCTCTGCTCGATGGCATAGCGGGTGATGGGCAGATAGGAGCGATCCATGCCGACGAGGGTAATGTCGGTGCCATGCAGGGTGGTGACAAAGGGTAGATGCTTGCCACGCTGGGCCAGCATTTGCCGCGCCAGCAGCGCACTCACTGAGTGGGGGATCGCGTAGTGCACGTGGAGCAGATCGAGATGGTAATACTCCGCTACCTCGGCCATGCGTGAGGCGAGGGCAAGGTCATAGGGCGGGAACTCGAAGAGTGGGTAGTTCGAGACTGGAACCTCGTGGTAGAAGATGCCGGATTCGCGGCCAGTGAGGCGGAAGGGCTGCGAATAGCTGATGAAGTGCATCTCGTGGCCGAGTGCGGCCAGTTCGATGCCAAGCTCGGTGGCTACAACACCGCTGCCGCCGTAAGTGGGGTAACACGTAATTCCGATGCGCATAGGCCTTCGAGATAAGACGGCGGTGACGGTCCTCAGGATTCGGAAAGCGATTGCTCAATTGCGAAAATGTGATGAACGACAACAGCGGTGCAGCGATGCCTTACCGGGTTGATAGTTGTCCGAAGTGGATCAGCTGGATATCGGCGTTGAAGGCGGCTTCGGTCAGCGTCTTCAGTTCCAACTCTCGCGAGGCTAACAGGCGGGTGCCTGCGTTGGCGAGGTCTGCATCGTTGTAGCCGGGATGCGTGACGAGTTCCCAGGTTCCATCGGGCATGGCATGGAGCAGGGAAGTGAGCGTGGCCGAGTCGAGCGTGCCGGTGGCGAGGACGCCGATGGCGCCGTCGGTGGTTGCAAAGCCTTCTTCGGCGACGATGCGGCGGAAGGCGGGTTCCAGAGCTCGTAGCAGACGGACCTGTGTGCGGCGTACGAAAGGCGCGCCGGGGGTTGCGCGGAGGCTCCATTGCGGCTCGAAAGGGTTGCGCACCGAGCGAATGCCGGCGGCTCGGGCAGCGCGCAGGACAGGGCGCAAGACGCGCGGGAACATGTGTGTGTGTTTGTGGGTGTCGATGTGGGTGACGTGCAGGCCACGGCTTTGCAGCAGAGCGATTTGTGCGGAAGCTTCCGCTTCGATCTCTGCTTCGATGGCGCGGCCGCTCAATAGCAGCTTGCTCAGCAAGGATCCCAGTGTTGGTGCAAATCTCAGTGTTCGGGGATGACTCAGGTACGGAAGCTTGTCTGGCGGCGTTACCGGCAAACCATCCACGAGTACGACGTGGCAGCCAACGCCCAGGCTTTGGCTGGAGCCGGCGATGGACAGGGCTTCTTGTGTTGCCTCAGCGCGCGCCATCAGTGTTGCTGAGGTAAGCGCGTGGCGTTGGTTGAGTTCAGAGATAGCGCGATTGACGCCGGTGGTCAGGCCGAAGTCGTCGGCGTTCACGATGAGTCGCTTCACTCGATTGAGTCTACCAACTCCGCTTCATTGTCCCTGGAGCCAATCGAATCGAGGCCAGCGCATGGGGCATTCGAGGTAGCGGTAAATGCGGGGATCGCTGGTATGATGAAAACAGGGCTTGCCAAGGCCCTGTCTTTTACCGAGCGGGCGGTTAGCTCAGTTGGTTAGAGCGCCTGCCTTACAAGCAGGATGTCGGGGGTTCGAGTCCCTCACTGCCCACCAGATTCTAAATGACTTAGGTCTCGTTCTGGTTCCCGCCCAATCTTCCAGAAGTTCCTTCTAGTGGTTCCTTCGATCAACTCCGCGTAATGCCGGCTAAGCAGGCACGGCTCCCAATTGTGATCCTCGTGCGGACCTGTTTCAGGACTACGATATAGCTTCCCAAATCAGTGCTCGCATCGTGCGCACTCAGCCAGGTGTATGCCTCATCTTGGGTAAACCTCGCTCTCGATCTCTGCTTTCTCCCGTCGTGAAGATGTCTGATGGTGGAGGGTATCATTCGGGTGAGGCACTGAGTGGGGAATTCTGTGCGTTTTTACCAGGAGACGGGGAATGAGAAATAGCGATTCGATTTCGCGCAGAGGGTTTTTGGCCAATGCGGCTGCTATGGCTGGTGCGATGGCTGTGTTGCCTTCAGGGCTTGCGCTTGCTCAGGATGCGGTTTTGGATACTCCACGAAGCAACAGCAAGACGGGGCGGGCGAAGATTGCGTCGAAGGTTCAGCCCTTTCCGATGACGCAGGTTACGCTGCGCAGCGGTCCGCTGAAGGATGCAATGGAGATCAATCGCGCCTATCTGGTAGAAGTGCCAAACGATCGCCTACTGCATATGTTTCGCGTTACCGCCGGGCTGCCGTCGACGGCCCAGCCCTTGGGCGGGTGGGAGGCTCCGGATTGTGAGCTGCGCGGTCATTTTGCGGGCGGCCACTATCTATCGGCTTGCGCGCTGATGTATTCGAGCGCTAAGGACGTGCAACTGCGGACGAAGGGAGATTCACTCGTCGCGGAGTTGGCCAAATGTCAGCGGCCGAATGGCTATCTTGGTGCATATTCGGAGGAGTTCTACGATCGGCTCAAGAATCTTCAGAAGGTCTGGGCGCCGTTTTATACCTATCACAAGATCATGGCCGGCCATCTCGACATGTATGTTCATTGCGGCAATGAGCAGGCTTTGCGCACGACGGAGCGCATGGCGGACTGGGCTTATGACTGGATCATGCCGATACCGGAAGATCAGTTGGCGCGCATTCAGCGTGTGGAGTTCGGCGGCATGACGGAGGTACTCTACAATCTCTACGCCATTGATGGCAATGAGAAATACGCAGTGCTGGCGCGGCGATTTGGCAAGAAGGAGTTCTTCGATCCGCTGGCGACGCGCGAAGATCATCTGGCTGGTCTGCATGCGAATACCCATATTCCGCAGGTGATTGGCGCGGCGCGTGGTTATGAGCTCACAGGCGATGAGCGTTACCACACGATATCCGATTACTTCTGGCATGAGGTTGTAACTCAACACAGTTACAGCACAGGAGGCACAAGTGACGGCGAAGGCTGGCAGGAGCCGGGGAAGCTGGCCAACCAGCTTGGGCCTGCGGCGGAGGAATGTTGCTGCAGCTACAACATGATGAAACTGAGCCGGCATGTGTATGGCTGGACCGCCGATCCGAAGGTGATGGATTACTACGAGCGATTGATGTTCAACGTTAGGCTTGGCACGCAGGACAAGGATGGCATGCTGATGTACTACGTGCCATTGAAGCCGGGAATGTGGAAGACCTTTGGCACGAAGTTCGATGCGTTCTGGTGTTGCACCGGCACTGGGGTTGAAGAGTATGCCAAGAGCAATGATTCGATTTATTTTCACGACGATGACGGTGTGTATGTGAACCTCTTCATTGGCTCTGAAGTGAACTGGCCGGAGAAAGGCGTAAGGCTGATTCAGGAGACTAACTTTCCCGAAGAGGAAGGCACGACTCTGACCGTCCGAAAGAGTAATACGGGGAGCAAGCCAAAGGAGTTTGCAATCAGGGTTCGCATACCTTACTGGGCCACGCGAGGCGCGACCATCAAGATAAACGGCGAGGTGCAGAAGATCACAACGACGCCGAGCACTTACGCCGATTTGAAGCGGAAGTGGAAGGACGGCGACAAAATCGAAGTCGCGTTGCCTTTCGAGTTTCATGCTGCTCCGCTGCCCGATGACTCGACGATGCAGGCTGCGATGTATGGGCCTCTTGTGCTGGCTGCGGAGATGGGCAGCGATGGCCTGACGCATGAGATGATCTATGGCAACAACGGTCCTGACGATAAGCATCAAGCGCCCGTCAAGATGCCCGAGGTGGCTGTCGCCAGCGCCAGTGGGCCATTGAAGTGGGTGGAGCGAGTGCCTGGTGAGAAATTGAGATTTCGCACAGTGGCGGGCGCGGGAAATCTGAGCCTAAAGCCCCTGTATCAGATCATGGATGAACGTTACTCGGTTTATCTGAAGGTCAACGAGAGAGCTGTTTAGAGTCGAGCAAGTCTTACGAGGATACACATTGGAGAACCCAGCGACGATGCCGCCGCCGATTGCTGATTGCATTGCAAAGGAGGAGGCGGCGTTCAAGCGCTGCCTCGGATTGTTTGACTCGGTCATGGTGGTTGTCGGGGTCATGATCGGGTCGGGCATCTTTATCGTTTCGGCGGAAATGTCGCGTGGTATCGGTGCCTCAGGATGGTTGCTGGTAGCGTGGGCGATTACCGGTGTGTTAACGGTTGCTGGGGCGCTCTCGTACGGTGAGCTTGCTGCGATGATGCCCGACGCGGGCGGCATGTATGTCTATTTGCGCGAGGCGTTTTCACCGATCTGTGGTTTTCTCTATGGGTGGACACTGTGGACGGTGATCCAGACGGGCACGATCGCTGCAGTGGCCATCGCATTTGCGCGATTCAGCGGGGTGCTTTTTCCGGGTATTTCGGAGAAGAATTACCTCATCGCGCCGGTACAGATTTCAGCGCGTTATGCTGTCTCGCTTTCAACGGCGCAGTTGGTGGCGATTGGCGTGATTGTGGTCCTGGCGGTAGGCAATGCTCTTGGCGTGCAATACGGCAAGATGATTCAGAATGTCTTCACCGTGGCAAAAATAAGTGCGCTGATTGCCCTGATTCTGCTGGGTCTGACGGTGTGCGCCAATGGGCAGGCGCTGCGCGCCAACTTCGCGCACCCTTGGTCGCTCTCGGGGCTGTCACTCTCTTCCGGATCGACGCTTACGGGCGTGCTTGGTATGGTGGTTGCGCTGTGTATCGCGCAGACGGGGTCCCTGTTTTCGGCGGACTCGTGGCATGACATCACTTTTGTTGCGGCAGAGGTGAAGAATCCGCGACGCAATCTTCCCCTTGCGCTACTGATCGGAACGGCGAGCGTCATTATGCTCTATCTGCTCTGTAATGTGGCGTATCTTGCGAGTTTGCCGCTGAGCGCGATTCAACATGCTCCGGAAGACCGCGTCGGCACTGCCGTATTGCAGACGGTCTTTCCACGTTTTGGGGCGCCTTTGATGGCGATCGCTATCGTTCTCTCCACGTTTGGAACGGTGAACGCGCTCACGCTGGCTGGAGCGCGCGCCTGCTATGCGATTGCCAGAGACGGTCTCTTCTTTTCCGCAGCGGGCCGGTTGAACAAGGCAGGCGTTCCAGGTTGGGCGCTGGCGATTCAGGGGCTTTGGTCGGCGGTGCTGGTGTTGCCGCGAACGTACGACCCTATCACTCGTGAGTATGGAAATCTCTATGGCAATTTGCTCGAGTATGTAATCTCTGCAGCGCTCTTGTTTTACATCCTGACGATTCTTGCGGTCTTCAGGCTGCGGCGGACGCGGCCTTTGGCTGAGCGCCCTTACAAGACCTGGGGTTATCCGTGGCTGCCGGGTTTGTATATTGCTGGCGCTTCTACGATCGTGGCCGTGTTGTTCATTTATCGGCCGGGGACGACGTGGCCGGGGCTGGTGATTGTTGCGCTCGGCATCCCGGTGTATCTGCTGATGCGTTCTGCGGCGCGCAAAGCTGCGTGAGCCAAAAGAAAATGGGTCGTTGCCGCTTGCGATGGCAACGACCCATGGATAGTGCAGTTGGCTGGTTAGAGGCCGTTCTGGTTGCCCTTGTCCTGGCTGCCCGCATCGGGATGCACCACGCGGTAGGTAGCGCCGCCGCGGGACCAGACGAGCAGCAGGATGTCTTTGCCTGCGGGGGTTGAGTGGACTTCGCCGACGAACTTCTCGGCGCTGGACACAGGGTGACGGTTGATTTCGAGGATGATGTCGCCGGGGGCGAGCCCTGCATCTTCAGCCGGGCTGGCCGGGCGCACGCTTTGAACGGCCGCTCCGTTGACCTGCGAGGGAACGTTGAGTTGCTGGCGCATCTCGGGGGTCAGGTCGTTGACCGCGAGTCCGAGTTTGCCGCCCTGATGCGATGATGAGTCTCCGTTGCTGGCAGTTTCGCTGTCAGCGTGGAATTCGCCAACCTTGACCTTGATCGTCTCAGGCTTGCCGTCGCGCAGGATGCCGAGCGAGATGGTGTTGCCCGGGGAGACTTCGCTGACTGCAACCTGCAGGGCGCTGCCGTTTACGATCTTGCTGCCGTTGAGTTCGCGGAGAACGTCGCCGCTCTTGAGTCCTGCGTTGCCGGCCGGAGAGTCAGGCGTGACCTGGCTGACGATGGCTCCAGAGGCGTCGGGAAGGTTGAAGAAGGTGGAGTTCTCAGGCGTTACATCGTTCATGCTGATGCCCAGATAGCCGTGATGGACGACGCCATTCTTGATGAGTTCTTCTGCTGTTGCTCTCACGATCTGCGATGGGATCGCGAAGCCGGCGCCGGCGAAGGATCCGCTGTTGGAGATGATGAAGGTGTTGATACCCACCAGCTCACCGTGAGCGTTTACGAGCGGTCCGCCGGAGTTGCCCTGATTGATGGCAGCGTCGGTCTGGATGTAAGCTCCCGGCTTGCGCGGGTCATCGCTGTAGGGGTTGGGGCGGTTGACCGCGCTGACGATGCCACGCGTGACTGAGAACTGGAAGTAGCCGAAGGGGCTGCCGAAGGCGAGCACAGTCTGGCCAGGGTGGAGTTTGGTCGAGTCTCCCCACGCTACGCTGGGGAGGTTTTTCGCATCCACCTTGATGACGGCGAGATCGGTGAGTTTGTCTGCGCCGATCAGTTTGGCAGGAAGAACGCGCCGATCGTTGAGAGTGACGCGAATCTGCATCGCATCGCCGACTACGTGGTTGTTGGTGACGATGTAGCCGTCGGGAGAGATGATGATGCCGCTGCCGATTCCGTGCTCGATCTGCTGCTGTTGCGGCATGCGCTGGCCTCGGCCCTGAGGTCCGAAGAAGCGCTCGAAGCCCGGTGGCAATGCGCCCGGAGGAATGCTTCCCGAATCCTGGCCGTCGTCGCTGGTGGCTTGTTCAGATGAACCGCGCGTGGTGACGGAGACGTTGACCACAGCCGGAGTGACTTTGGCGGCGACGGCTTCGACCGCGTTGTCGAGAGCAACCAGGGACGAAACGCTGCTCTCATCCATTGCCGATGCGTAGCTGGCCGCGTGGACAGGGTTGTGGTGTGTCGATACAAAGATGGCAACCGCCAAGGCAGCAGCGATTGTCGCCGGAATTGTGAGCTTCTTTGCTCTAGCGACTAATGAATTAGTTGATGCAGACATGATTACCTCGCGTTGGGTGAGTTAAGTGGTTGGTTAGAGTTGAATGAAGAACCATCCGCCGCGGATTGGCACAAGGGCGGTTGGCGATTGATTTGTTGGATCAACTTTGCCGGCGGGAAGTGTCCGGAAAATCAGCCTCGTGACCGTGATGCGTTCCATGCCTCGTCCGGTCGCGTGGTTCGGATCTTGGGATGGGCTTTGAGCTGCCTGTAGATTGGTGGCCTTTGTCGCGTCGTTGGCAACCATGGCCGTTCCCTGGTCCCAGGTCTGAATCTCTTCATAGGTCGTTAGTACAACCCAATGCTGCTCGCGGCTTGGGTTCGCGTCAAAACCAGTTGCATCGGCCATTGTCTCTTCTGGCTGGGCCGGAAGCTCGGTGATAGTCGAAGAGGCCCGCTGGAGCAGAGATTGCGAACTGAAGTTCTTCGCAGGCAGAGGATGAACGGTCGGCGTTGCACTCTGTTGGCTTATTGGGCGCGATGGGAGCACAGCCTTGAGCTCGGTAAGATGCGGAGCCGAAGGCGCACTTCCGTAGATGCCCCTGTTCATCGGGGTATAGCTTGCATTCATCATCTGCGGCCGGACGTGGTTTTCAACGGCTGGAGCGCTGACCTGAGCCGTTTCTGTTTCGCGCGGGGGAACAAAGGCTACCAGTTGCGGGCAGCGAGCCAGTTCGACGGAACCGAAGACCAGGCTGCCGCCTAACAGAACAGCCATACCGCGAGCCGCCGCAGGCTTCAGTACAGGCTTGCGAAGCAGAATGCTGTGGACTCGATGGACGAGCTCGGGGCGGCGCTGCCAGGCGCCGAGCGAGAGCGCTTCGGAGCGATGATCGACGCCTCGCTCGGCCAGGCCGGTGAGGCAGGCCGCATAGGCTCGCGGGGCGCGTGTGACGCGAACAACTCCGTCATCGCAGGCCATCTCGCGCTCTTTGCAGAGGCGGCGCTCGATCCAGATCAGCACCGGGTTGAGCGGGAAGATCACCAAACTGATTTTCTGCAGCAGGTTGGTCCAGTCGTCGCCGCGCCGCAGGTGCTCGGTTTCGTGGAGCACGATTTGGTCCAGTTCGCCGGAGGTGAGGCGCGCCATGAGCCATTCCGGAATCAGGATGCGGGGGGCGAGGAATCCGATGACCGCGGGCCTCTCCAACTCCTGGGTGCTGCAGACCTCGACAGGCTTGCGGCCGGGGACAGTGAGGGCGGCAGCGTGACCGATGCTGACATCTGCTGAAGTCGCGGTCTTCCAGAGCTTATGCAGGCGAAGCGAATCCGCTGCCAGATTGCCTGCTCGGATGAGCGAAGCGACGGCCCAGACTGCTGTAAGCGCCACGCTCCAGCGAATATCCAACCGTAGCCAGGGTCTTGCGGCTGTCGCGATTCCAGCTGTGGCATCGGCGTGTGTAGGGGAGAGCAGGTTCGTGATTAGCAGGGGCAGAAAGGGCAGCAGAGCTACGACGATAAATCCTGCCGCCCAGATGGTAAAGCGCAGCGCGGCGGTGGTGCGAGGCGCGAGTTTGAAGCAGATTGCGAGGCAGCAGGCAATCAACGCTCCCTGCCAGATGGCCGTCAAAAGAATGCCTGCCGCAGTTCTGGAGAAAGCGAGCGCGGAGTCGCCGAGGGTTGAAGTGGAGCCTGCGAAAGAACCGAGCACCATACTCATGTCCATAGACTTAGGCCTCCACCTCTCCATCTGGTGCGGCGTTCCTTATAGCGTCCTTGAGGCGTTGCAACTCATCGGGCGAAAGCTCGTCGTCACCTAGTAATGAGAGGAGCAAACGTTCGCGGGAGTTGCCAAAAAATCGGTTCAGGACGTGCCGTACCTCTGACCGGCCGGCCTCGTGTTCGGCTACACAGGGCCGGTAGACGAAGGCCCGGCCTTCCTGCCGGTGCTCGACGTAGCCCTTTTGCTCGAGGATGCGGACGGTAGTGAGGACGGAGTTGTAAGCCAGCACTTCGCCGTCGGGCATCGCGGCGACCAGTTCGCTGACGACGGATTCGCCGCGCTGCCAGAGGATCTTCATCAGCTTCAGCTCGGCTTCGGTCAGCGTGATGGACTTTTTCGGCGGCATAGTGGACTTGGCCGGCTCCGGGGATTGCGCCCTGGAGATTTCGGCTTTACTGAAATAGACTATCAACTAAAGGATTAGTTAGCAAGATTCCCGCAAATTTGCTCTGAACAGAAAATCGGCGGCCCGGGAAAGGCGCTTTGCCCTGTCCCCGACCCGCCGATCGGCATTTAACCGTTAAGCTCTATGCCTTCGAGGGTACCGCCAGCTCCGATTTTGGCCGATCTTCGAGGGACTTGCCGAACTCGGGGTCGGGCTGTTTGGCGAGATGGAAGACGAACTGGCCGCCATCGGCTACATCCGAATGGGTGAACCATGAGCGAGGGTGCGGCTTGCCGTTGAATTCCACCGACTGGACGAAGATGGCTCCCGGAACGGCCTTCTTACCCTCGATCACCAGCTTCTTACCTCCGGAGAGGTTGATGGTGACGCGGTCGTACAGCGGCGTTCCCAGAATGTACTTGGTGCTTACGGGATCGACGGAATAGAAGCCGATCGAGCTCAGGATGAACCAGGCCGACATCTGCCCGCAGTCCTCGTTGCCGGCCATGCCGTCGAGGTTGTTGGAGTAGAGCGTGGTCACGATCTGGTGGATGCGCTGCTGGGTCTTGTGCGGCTGTCCGGCGAAGGCATAGAGATACGCGATGTGATGGCTCGGCTCGTTGCCGTGGGCGTACTGGCCGATGAGGCCTGCGATGTCCGGCGGTGCGTCCTTGGGCAGGGTCGATGGGCCGTCGAAGAGCTGGTCCATCTTGGCGATGAAGGCCGCGTCGCCGCCGAGCAGTTCAATGTAGTTGGTGACATCGTGTTGGATGCCGAAGGTCGTCTGCCAGGCGTTGGACTCGGTGTAGTCCCGCCACTTTGAGGAGTGGCCCATATCGATGGGGTCGAAGGGAATCGCCCACTTGCCGCTTTCAAATTTGGGCCGCAGGAAGCCAACTGACGGGTCCCAGTAATTGCGATAGTTCTGGCTGCGCTCGACGAGGGTTTTGGCGTCGCTGCTCTCACCGACGCGGGCGGCAACGTGTGCGACGGCCCAGTCGTTGTAGTCGTATTCGAGGGTTTTGGAGACGGACTCTTCTTCAAGATCGCAGGGGATGTAGCCAATCTTGCGATACCAGTCGAGTCCGCGATAGTTATCGACAAACGCCCGCTTGTGCATGACAGCATAGGCGCGCTCCCAGTCGATGCCCTGAAAGTCTTTAACGCAGGCCTCCGCCATGACTGACGCGGAATGATAGCCGGTCATGGTGCCGGTTTCGGTGCCTTGCAGCGGCCATACGGGCATGCCTGCCGGGCTCTGCTCGGCCATGCGAATGAGGCTGTTGACCATGTCGGGAACGCGATCGGCGTGGATCAGCGTGAATAGCGGGTGCTCGGCGCGATAGGTGTCCCATAGCGAGAAGGTGGTGTAGTTGTGTTGGCCGCCTTCGAGCTTATGGTTCTTGCCGTCCATGCCGCGATAGAGACCGTCGACATCGTCAAAGAGCGTTGGCCCCAGAGTCGAGTGGTAGAGCGAGGTGTAGAAGAGCGTGCGCAGGTTGCGGTCGGGGGTTTCAATCTCGATCTTGGAGAGTTGCGCCTTCCACGCGCTTGCGGCGTCTGATTGCACTTTGTTGAAATCCCATGCCGGAATTTCAGCCTTGAGATTCTTCTGCGCGCCGTCCAGTCCCGTGCCGGAGAGGCCGGTCTTGATGAGCAGCTGTTCGCCGGCGTGAGTCTTGTAGTGAATTACGGCTTTGACGATCTTGCCACGAGCTTCGGAGTTGACTGCGGTGGTCGCTTTGCCGTCGACGTACACTTCGATCTTGTCGAAAGGCCGCGAAAACTGCATTGCGCCGAACATCTCGCGGTTCGCTCCCCACGAGTTGGTGGAGTGCGCGACCAGCAGTGTGTCGTTGCCGGCGACCTGCAGGCTGCTCCAGTTGAGATTCTTTTCTACGCCTCCGTAGATGTGCGCGAGATCGACGATCACGTGCGCCGAGTCGCTGGCCGGGAAGGTGTAGCGATGCAGGCCTGCATGTTCGGTAGCGGTGAGCTCGGCCTTGATGTTGGAGTCAGCCAGAATGACGCGGTAGTACCCCGGCTCGCCTGCTTCGGTCTTCTTGTCGAATTTGGAGCGGTAGCCCGACTCAGGATTCTTGCGGTCGCCGGGCTCGAGCTTTACTTCGCCGGTGCGCGGCATGACGAGGAAGTCGAGCAAGTCGCCGCAGCCAGTGCCGCTGAGATGGGTGTGGCTGAAGCCCATGATGGAGGTATCGGAGGAGTGATAGCCGGAGCACCAGTCCCAGTCGTCGGTGTAGGTGTCCGGGCTGAGCTGGACCATGCCGAAGGGCATCGACGCGCCAGGATAGAGATGGCCGTGACCGCCTGTTCCCTGAAAGATGTTCACCGGATAGGGATTGGCGGAGTGGGGGGCGCTGGCGGACTTCTTGCCAGTTTGAGACAAAAGACTGGAGGGAAAGCCCAGTGCGGAGACGATGCCCACGGTGGAGAGTCCACCAATCAATTCACGGCGATTCAGTTCGCGACGGGTGAAACCTGGCTGCTTGCGGTCTTTCATGGGAGGCTCCGATTCTGAGGGGAGATAGCTGGTGGTATCGTTTCCACACGAATGAGATTATCCAACCTTGCGCGTCGAAATGGCAAAGTTCGATGAACGGGGAATTGGACGGCGTCTGGTCCGTCGCTCAGGCTGTCGCCTTGACCCCGCCCTTGTCAAAGTACATTTCGATCTCTTCGAGCGACCGGCCCTTTGTTTCCGGCAGCAGGAAGACCGAGGTCAGGAAGTAGAAGACCGTGCATCCGCCCCAGAAGAAGAACATCGCGAAGTAGCCGTGATTGCCGACGACGGGCAGGAAGACTCCGGCGATGGCAGTCGAAATGCCTTGGTTGAGCAGCAACGCGATGCCCATGCCGAGGGCGCGGATACGCGTCGGCATCAGCTCCGAGAGCATTAGCCACACGACGACGCCTGGACCGGCTGCATAGCAGGAGATGAAGAGCATGAGGCAGAGGGTGATGAGCCAGCCTGTGGTTTCTGTTGGGACGGGGCCGTATTGGGCACGTTTAATGGTGATCTTGCCCGCTGGAGTATCTACGCGAGGCGAGATAGATTCGTGGTTCAGCTTAAGTGTTGGATCGGGATCGTTGCTCAACACGGTGGCTACTTTGTCCCCGTCGCCTGCATCGTAGAGAACAGTCAGGACCATGGGACGGCCATCCACCGCGGGGCCAAAGGTCGATTCGTTTACTGGAAGCTCGAAGTTGCTCAGCCCGTCGCCAGCCTTCTGCTGCACGATGCTCAAAACGTCTGTCCGCTGAGACTCAATGTGGTAGAAGATCAGCCCGGCGGTGACGCATGCGATGACGATGCCGCCGGTGCCGATATTGAGCAGGAACTTGCGACCCTTGCGGTCAACAAGGGCCACAGCGACTATGGTCATCACACAGTTCAGCACCTTCACCACGACATCGCCCTGCGTGGCGTGACTTGCGTTCATGCCCGCCTGCTTGAGGATGATGACCAGATAGCCGAGCACGGAATTGATGCCCGTGGTCTGGTTGAGCGAAAGCACGATACAGGCCAGCACGAAAGGCACGACGTATTTGCGGCGGAGCAGCGATCCCGAGGCGGCCTTCGTCTTGCTTTCGGTCAGGAGCGCCTGCATCTCACGCATTTCGACTTCCGCTTCTTCTTCGGAGACAGCGCGGCGCAAAGCGGCCATCGAGCGCTCCGGCTTGCCTTTGCGCAGCAGCCAGCGCGGCGATTCACTCAGGAAAAACGCGCCGAAAAAAAAGATCAATCCGGGGTAGATGACGGAGAGGAACATTCCGCGCCATGCGTGGTTTTGAGCAGCTTTGATGAGTTCAGCATTGCCAGCGGCAGCGGCGATAGCTGCCTCAGCCTGATGGGTATAGAAAAATCCAGTGAGAGCGGCGATAACAATGCCAAAGGTCAGCATGAACTGGAAGATCGCCGTGCCTTGCCCGCGGCGTTTGGCGCTGAGGCACTCCGCGAGGTAGAGAGGTACGACGACGGCGATGAGCCCTCCGCTGAAACCCTGAAGCACGCGACCCAGAAATAGTTGAACGAAACCTTGCGCCAAGATAATGACTGCCACGCTAATGACGAACATCGCGCCACTAACGATCATCATCTTCTTTCGACCGAACCAGTCAGCAAGCACGCCCGCTCCAAGAGAACCGAACATGCCTCCACCAAGTACAGCTGCGACAATTGTCGATGTCTGTTCGATGGAGAGGTTGATGGTCTTGTCCAGATACAGCAGTGCCGCCGTGATGATGCCCACGTCAATGCCGTAGAGCAGGCCGCCGAGGCCAGCAATGAAGAGCAGGAACCTGCCATACAGCACCGTTTTCCGGGAATCAGCCGCCATGCACTACCCTCCAGAGAAGATCAATTCAGACTATCCAGTATTCGATCACTAAGACTCAATCACTGCCTTGTTCAGATTTCGCGGATTATCTACGTCCACATCATGTTCGAGCGCCATGAAGTACGAGAAGAGCTGCAGCGGCACGACTTCGGCAACAGGGAAGAGGTGTTCCGACTGAGGCTCAACGAAGACGCACTCCGTTACCAGCCGGGCAACATCGTCGTCGCCTGTGTTGGCGAGGGCAATCACGGTCGCCTGCTGTGTCTGCAGGTCGGCGAGCAGTTGAAGAGTCTTCTCATATCGGCGGCGAGAATCATCGTCGTTGCGATCGACGGTAGCGATGATGACGACAGGAACGCGATCGCTTACCAGGGCGTTGGGACCGTGCTTCAGTTCTCCCGTAGGGTAGCCCTCGGCGTGTACGTAGGAAGCCTCTTTGAGCTTCAGAGCGCCCTCGCGAGCGATGGGATAATGCACGCCGCGGCCGAGATAGAGAAATGTCGACGCAGCGCGATATTTGTGTGCCAGCTCCACCATGCGCGCTTCCCATGCTTCGAGTTGCGACTCCAGCCCTGCCGGAAGACTCTGTAACTCGGTGATGCGGGCGGCGACTGCGGCTTCATTCAGATGCTCGCGCCGCGCTCCTTCATTGAGCGCCAGCAGGTAGAGAACAACCAGCTGGCAGCTAAAGCTTTTCGTCGCGGGAATGGCAAATTCCTTGCCTGCGGCGAGGGGCAGGGAAACGGTGGCCTCGCGTGCCATGGACGAGGACGCCACGTTTGTGATCGCCAGCGAGCGCTGCCCGTGGCTCTGCGCCTCGCGCAGCGCAGCGAGCGTGTCCGAAGTCTCACCTGACTGCGAGATCACAATCACCGAAGCGTGGCGAAGTTCCTGTCCGCCGCGACAGCTGTATTCACTGGCGTATTCCACGTCGACGGCGAGACCGCTAAGGTCTTCGAGGGTCACTTCCGCTGCCAGTCCGCTATGGCGGCTTGAGCCGCTGGCGGCAATGAGCACCTCGCCTTCCGGGCTGGCCCAATTCGACAGAGGAGCCCAGGCCTCGGCCTTCAATCCGGCCCCATCGACATACAGGTCCAGCGTCCGCCGGATCGCGTCCGGCTGCTCGTAAATCTCCCGCAGCATGGCGTGTTCAAATTGCCGCATTCCCTTACAACCCCTTTCGCCACCCGAGGCGATAGCCTGAGGCAGCCAACGACCATCATACCCATCTCGCCCGGAGAGTACCTCACGAAGCATCGGGAAATATCCGCAACCGGGAGCGCCATTGTATAAAGTCGAGGAGAGGCCCACAGTCCATGTCTGCGAATTCGATCATCAACCGTCTTCGATCCCTTATCCGAGCTGTCCCCCGGTCCGTCCGGCTTCGCGAGAGTATTGTCTTGCTGGGCGTGGTACTCAGCGTCGTTTTGATATTGCATACGCAGGACGGCCAGCAACAGATCGCCGATCTGGGCCAGTGCAAGCTCGAGAGCGGCCAGGTTATTCAGGATTGCCGCATCGGCTACCGCACCTTTGGCCACCTCAACGCGGCAGGCGACAACGCGATTCTCATGCCTACGTGGCTCTACGGCAAGAGCGAGGATCTGAAGTCGCTGTTCGGCGACGGCAGTTCGCCGCAGCAGCTTATCGATACCGGCAAATACTTTGGCATCGCGATCGACTCGATCGGCAATGGCGTTTCCTCCTCGCCGTCGAACAGCACAGCCCAGCACGGTACTGCCTTCCCCGCCTACACGCTGCGCGACGGCGTGGTCGCGCAATACCGCGTAATGTTTGAGGTGCTGCACCTCAAACATCTGCACGCAGTGGTTGGCCTCTCAATGGGTGGCGAACAGACCTTCGTCTGGTCGGTGATGCATCCGGAATTCTTCGATCTGGCGGTGCCGATTCTGGGCACTCCCCGGCCCACGAGTTACGACTTGTTTGTCAAAAGGATTCAGGCGGACTCGATCGAAACTGACGCCGGCTACAACAAAGGTCAATACACCAGGCAGCCGGAGTTGCGGCTCGCCAATCTGATCGGCGCCCTCGTCGTGACCACGCCTGAGAATGTGAACAAGCAGACACCTCGAGACAAGATGCCGGCCTTTTTGGAGCGCGCCGAGGCCCCACAGTCAATCGACGCCAACGACCGGCTATGGCAACTCCGCGCCATCATGCAACAGGACGTGATCGGGAATCGCACCCTCGCTGAAGCGGCGCGCGCAACGCCTTCGCATTTTCTCATCATCGTGAGCGGTGAAGATCATCTCGTCAATCCTCAGCCCGCACTGGACTGGGCCGCCGCCATCAATGCTCCCACATACGTTTCGCATGGAGCCTGCGCGCACATCATCATGAATTGCGATGCGGAGGCCGTATCTTCGCGCGTGCGGGCATTCCTGCTCAAGGGCAGCCTGCCATAATGCCCTATCGGAGAAATTGGATGAAATCGTTCTTCAGGATTGCTCGTCTTACTTTGTCTGCAACGATGGTCATCTGCGCACTCGCGCTGCCACTCTCAGCGCAGAACTTCGCGGACCTAAAGCCGACGCCCCAGCAGACGGAGTGGCAGGATCTTGAGTTTGGCGTGATCCTTCATTTCTCCACCAACACTTTTCTCGATCGTGAATGGGGTGACGGCACGGCCGCGCCCTCGGTTTTCAATCCAACGCAGTTCGATCCCGACCAGTGGATGAGCGCCATCAAAGCTTCGGGCGCGAAGTATGTCGTGCTCGTGGCCAAGCATCACGACGGCTTCTGCCTCTGGCCGACAGAGCAGACCAACTACAGCATCAAAGCGAGTTCATGGAAGGAAGGCAAAGGCGACATTGTCGGCGACGTAGCACGCTCGGCGCGTAAGTACGGCTTGAAGTTCGGCGTCTATCTTTCGCCATGGGACCGCCACGAGCCGAAGTATGCCGATGCCGCAGCCTACGACAAGTACTACCTGGCTGAACTCGATGAGCTGGCGTCGCACTATGGCGATCTGGTCGAGTTTTGGCTCGACGGAGCGGGCAGCGCGGGTCATGTCTACAATTTCAACAAGATTATCGAAGAACTTCGCACTTACCAACCCAACAGTATCGTCTTTGCCGATACAGGCCTCCTTGAATACGGTGATGCGCGCTGGGTTGGCACGGAATCCGGCACGGTGGGGTACGAAAACTGGAACGTCATCGACCGACACGGCTATCTGCGCTGGCGTCCCGTGGAGGCGGACACGCCGCTGCGCAAGGAGCATTGGTTCTGGCATCCTAATGACGAACAGTCGCTCAAGTCGGTTGCCGACTTAGTGAAGACTTATGACGAGACAGTAGGCCGGGGAGCGCAGCTTATGTTAGGCGTCGCTCCGGATAACAGAGGCTTGTTACCCGATGTGGATGCGGCGCGGCTCAAGGAGTTTGGCGAAGCTATTCGCACCCGATATGGAAGCAATCTGGCGCTGAGTCATCTTCCTCAATCGGAAAACGACGCTGCCGCGCTCGACAACGATCCCGATACCTTCTGGTCCGCCCCTGCCGGTTCGCACGAAGCCATTCTTTCAATCGACTTCTCCAGTGCCATCACCTTTGACCATGTTGTCACCATGGAGTGGTTGAACGATGGCCAGCACGTCCAGAAGTATGCCGTCGAGGTATTCAGAGAAGGGAAGTGGAAGCCCATTGCAACCGGCCAGGCCATCGGTCATAAGAAGATCGACAGCTTTGCGTCTGTGACTGCGCGTCGTGTGCGGTTGCATATCCTATCCAGCACGTCTGAAGCGCACATTCGCGAATTCCAGCTCTATAACGTGGGCACGCCGGGCAAGCCCTAGTCCGAACACGACGCAGGCCCATCGCAAGGCCAATTTCGGCTCAGGAATTGAGCCCGGCAACGCCGTTGCGTATCTGCATAAATGAGATGGCGTCTTACTTGTTGACACGTCTGGGGCCCAAAGAGCAAACTTGTATAAAGTTTAGTTCGCGAGATGGAGGACCATAATGCGAGATACGCCACCGCAGGGCACCTATAAAGTTCAGGCATTGGACAGGGCCTTTGCCGTGTTGGATCTTCTGGGCGAGAGCGACGTACCCCTTGGATTGGCGCAGGTTGCGACCTCGTTAGCCCTGCACAAGAGCACTGCTCACCGCTTCCTCATGGTGCTTGAACGTCATCACATGGTCGAGCGCACGGTGAACGGCAAGTTTCGCCTGGGCCTGCGGCTTTTCGACTTCGGCAATCGCGCCATTGAACAATATGACCTCCGCGACCGCGCTCAACCCCACCTTCGCAAGCTCGTAATGGAGACCGAGGAGACCGCTCATCTTTGCATTCTCGAGCAGGCGCACGTCATCTACCTCGACAAGATCGAACCGGCTCGCTCCGTCCGCATGATCACCCGCATCGGCGCCAGCAACCCCGTCCATTGCACCTCGGTTGGCAAAGCGATTCTGGCGTTCCTGCCCGAGGAGCGCATCGCAGACGTCATTCGCCGAACTAAATTCGAGCGCTTCACGCATCGCACCATCGGCTCCGCCGAAGCGTTGCGCACGGAGATCGAAAAAACCAAACGCCGCGGCTACGCCGTCGATGACGAGGAGTTGGAAGAGGGCCTGCGTTGCATAGCGGTTCCCGTACTCGATGCGCAGCGCCAGCCTGTAGCGGCAGTCAGCATCTCTGGCCCATCCTTCCGCGTTACGGCGCAGAAGCTGCCGGCAATAGCCAATAACCTGCTGCAATGCGTCCGCGGAATCTCTCTCGATATGGGCTTCGTGTCGGCAGTCCGCAACCAGCGCACAAGCCTCAGTTCCTGAAGAGATTCAACGTCAGTTTTCAGCGGGCACGAGATGCATCGTGCCCGGCTCTTCTGCTAGAATCAAAAAGTTGAATCCAGTCAGGTCGCCAGATCAGACTTGGGGACGTAGCTCAGTTGGTTAGAGCGCTGCCCTGTCACGGCAGAGGTCGCGGGTTCGAGCCCCGTCGTCCCCGCCACTA
>Ga0182024_10000619_pt1 | contig 92491 bp, 76 predicted proteins | sample P32metaG_FD_120480 | JGI IMG/M metagenome (GOLD analysis project Ga0182024, IMG submission 120480) | Permafrost microbial communities from Stordalen Mire, Sweden - P3-2 metaG (Illumina Assembly) | ecosystem: Environmental > Terrestrial > Soil > Wetlands > Permafrost | place: Sweden: Stordalen... | reverse complement strand
GACTAACTCCTGGGGCCCAACTCCCACAGAAAGTGGGAAGAGAGGACGCTAATCAGGTAGCAGCACCTACGGAAACGAGAACACCCCCCTAGCACCGAGCGAATCTCGCTCACAAAAGAGTGCGGATGGAAGGATGGCGACCGGGGCGGGCTTAGCTGAATGGGAACAGACTCACGGAAAGAAAAAAGCGAAGTGTGTCTTGACCTCGACCGGCCTTCTCATGGAAGGAGTTGACTCCCGCTTGATGCTGATAGTAATCCATTAGCGGCCCAACTGTATTAGCATGCACTCGGACTCGCTGTTCTCAGGGGTTCTTAGTGACAAGAGGGCAACGGTAAGGAGAAAGATTATGAAGTGCAAAATGACGGGAGCGCCGAGGTTGGTTGGGGCGTTTGTTATGGGCATGGTGGTGTCGACGGCGTTGATTGGGGGGATGGCTGCGGCGGGGGTGAAGACGTGGGGGACGGTGGCGCAGGCGCAGCAGGTGACCGTGGAGCGGGTCATCAACCCGAAAATAACGGACGAGGACATCGCTTTGCTGCGGCAAGATTTGCGGGGGAAGAAAATGCTGGTAATCGGGCAAAATATGTCGCTTTCAGATGCGGAGGCGGAAAAGTTCTGGCCGATCTACAACCATTACGTGAAGGACTTGCATGAAGTGAACAACCAGAAGTATGCGCTGTTGAAGCAGTACGCGGAAATGTGGGCAAAGATGACAGACCAAGATGCACTGATTTATGTGCGGCACTGGCTGGAGGCGGACACAGAGGCGCAGGAGTTGCGCCTGAAGTATGTGCCGGTGGTGAGCCAAGTGTTGCCGGGAAAGAAGACGGCGACGTTTTTTCAGTTGGACCGGCGGCTGAACATGATCATCGACCTGCAATTGTTTTCGCAGATTCCGTTGGCGCATGTGAAGGAGTAAGCAGGAAAAGATACTAAACAATTCAGTAATCAGATACAAGTTGGGACCAGTACCTATTTGTTCGGTTTCCCCTGCGGGCTCAGACGGTCGATGCAACACCATCTGGTATAAAGCTGTTTTCAAAGGTGGTGTTTATGAGGGAGGGGAAACGGTTTGGGCTTTCTGCGATCGAGAAAATTGAGATCTGGCGTCGTTGGAAGGCAGGGCAGACGTTGCATGAGATCGGGCGTGCCTTTGGCAAAGAACATTCCTCCATTCGTTGTCTGGTGTCGCGTTACGGTGGGATTGCTCCGGCAGTGCGGCGGCGGGCGCTGCTTGCGCTCACGCAGCGTGAGCGCGAGGAAATCTCTCGCGGTCTGGCTTCCGGTTCGTCGATCCGTCCGATTGCCAAGGGTTTAGAGCGAACGGTATCGACCGTGAGTCGGGAGGTCGCACGGCATGGTGGCCGTCCTGCGTATCGAGCCAGTGAAGCGGACACGCGTTTACCAGGACCTTGCTCGTCTCCCGAGTGCTGTACTCTCGCATTCACCTCGGCCTGGTCACGGATGGGTAGCAATTTTGTTGATGGTGGGGCCGCTGGCCTGGTTGGTGACGAAATCGCCCGTTGATTAAACTGCTTTGCGGGGCAAGATTTGTGATGAGGTCAACCCCCGGCGGGACGGTAACTTCTGAAAGAAGCTCATCGAAAACTGGGGACACCCGCAAATTAAACGAAATCAGATAGGATTCGAAGGAACTCAGTCATGAGAAAAGTTAATGTGCTTGAATTTGTCTCCCTTGATGGTGTCATACAAGCCCCAGGCGGGCCAGAGGAAGATACCAGTGGCGGCTTCGCGTATGGCGGGTGGATAGGTCCACATTCCGACCCTGTTCTTTCAACGGCCATAAGAAAGCAGATGAACATACCGTTTGACTTGTTGCTAGGGCGGAAAACCTTTGACACTTGGGGACCCTACTGGCCGCAACATAACGACATTTGGCCGGCTGTCAACACAGCGACCAAGTACGTCGCTTCGAATACCATAAGTTCACACGAATGGCAGCCGTCCGTGTTTTTAAACGGAGATATTGCGGAAAGAATCACCAAAATTAAGCAACAGGAAGGGCCGGATTTGCACGTTTATGGAAGCGCAAATCTCGTTCAGACGCTCCTCAAGCATGATTTGGTCGATGCGTTCTGGCTAAAGATATTTCCGATTACGTTGGGCGGTGGAAAACGATTGCTTGCCGATGGCACGATCCCGGCGGCTTTCAAGGTGACGGAAAGCGCAGTCACCTCGAAAGGCGTCATTATCGTCAATTACGAGCGTGCAGGCGCAGTCCCGACCGGAAGTCTATAAACATTCGCGTCGTGTTGGGCATCTGAAGGCAGGGCCAGGGTGACACAAATCGTTCTCACAAAGTCGCGTACCGATCAGCGGTAAAAGGTGTGCGGCTCATAAACAAATACGCAAATATCACCCCAAGAATCGACCCGTGCAGCCGCTATCTGCAAGGATCGATCTGGACTTCACTGAACCGGCACTGGGCTACGGTCTCTTCGACAAAACTCAGTGATGTCCCTCCAGCCACAGGTCAACTCCTGGTTTGTCGAGTAATCGGAAACTTAAAATCCACATGGACGATTACCGCGTTCATCAGGACTTACACGCCTGGTCGCCGTTCTGCGACGGCATCTGTGGAGATAGGGCTGGCAGAAGACGGAATTGTTGCTGCTTTGTAAAAATTATGGGATTAGTACATTTTACTCGTAGATGTTGATTTCTTCCACACCGCAGAGTGCTATAAGTAGTGCCCTGCCCAAGGGCATAGAAAACTAGGGAGGGCTTTCCATGAAACAGCACACGCTGACTTCCGCGCTCGGGGTGTTCATCGCGCTCGCCACCGCAAATATCGCGCTAGCGCAAGGTCCAACAAGCTTTCCGATGGTGGGGATTACCGGAGCTCAAACCTTGCAGCTCAACGTGGTCGCTTATCCTCCAGTTCCGTGCAACATGGTGCAGCTCGGGTTTCAGAACCGCAACGGCGTCGCCGTCGGCCCCAGCGAGACTGTGACGCTACAGTCGGGCGAGTCGATGTCCCTGGCCTTGAACGGGAACTCACTCGTCGGTGCGGACCAAAGAGTGGAGGTGCATCCAACCGTGTCAGGTATGGACGGGGCGGCAACTGGCGCTAGTTGTGTTGCTTCGGTGGAAGTGATCAATAACGTTAACGGCGTGACAACGGTTCTGACGCCGGGCGCTGTTGGTTTCCCGCCTACTCCCGCCTTTGGCACGTTGGGCGTGACATCTTTTCAGACGGTGCGCTTGAACGTGGTGGCGTTTCCTCCCACTCCGTGCATCGGAACGATCGATTGGGCCGACACGAATGGAAACCCGATAGGAACGTCCCTGGCAGTTCAACTTAGTGCGGGGGAAGCCACTCACCTAGACCAGCCGGGGGGCGGAGCTTTAGGTCAACGCGCCGAGGTGCGTCCGGTGGTCACGGTCACTAGCGGCGCCTGCATCGCTTCGGCTGAGGTGTTCAACAACACAACAAAAGCAACCAGGGCAGTGTACTATCCGCCTGTTCCTTGCGCTTCATCGAGCACGAGTTGTGTTGCCTGGACGTCGGAGCCTGTTGTGACCGAATTATTCTTCCCGTTCTACAACAAGCGGAACACCGCCGAGCAATGGATCACGGAGGACAAGCTCCAAAAAGGTGCCGACCCGTCTTCGGGACTTTCTGTATTTTTCTCGTGGCAGGATTTCTTCGAAAGACTTCACCCGCTAAGCCTTCTGAACAGTCGTAGTGCTCAAAGTCTAAGCGTGTCGCGATAACCATCAAAGAGAAGCGCTCCGCTTGCATCTCCTAGGGTGGGCGGAGCGTTTCCAGGGCTGAACGTATTGCCCAATGCGGCGCCGGATTTTTTTCTGTGGCGCATTTGCATTTTTTCCCAACAAATTCCACTTGGACGTATAGTCGGGTCGGGTAATCGGAAACTGACCGACTAACCACATTTCCGCGGTGGTTTGCGCCGAATCGCGGCGTGTGCTACACATCAGGGATGCCTGATTTTGCCGCGCCTGTGGAACGACTGATCGACGAATTAAAGCATCTTCCGGGAATTGGCCAGAAAACAGCCCAAAGATTGGCTTTTCACCTTTTGCGAAGTTCGCACGAGAGCGCATTGGCTTTGGCGGATGCCATTCGGGACGCCAAGGAAAAAATCCGCGAGTGTTCGACGTGCCACAACATTACCGATACCGATCCTTGTCTTTATTGTGTGGGGCCGACAAGAAATCACCGCACCATCTGCGTAGTGGAAGAAGCGCACAACATCATGGCCATCGAAAAAACGCGGATGTATTCGGGGATGTATCACGTTCTGGGCGGAGCCTTGTCACCGCTATCGGGCCGCGGGCCGGAACAGTTAAAAATCAAATCGCTTATAGAACGATTGAAGGTCGGAGGCATCGAAGAGATTATTGTGGCTACCAATCCGACCGCTGAGGGTGAGGCGACCGCAGTGTATATCTCCAAGTTGCTGAAACCTCTGGGCGTGAAAGTCACCAGGATCGGAGTGGGCATTCCGGTGGGAGCGGATTTGGAATATGCGGACGAAGTAACCATGTTGAAAGCGATGGAAGGCAGGCGCGAGCTGTAATTTAAGCCAATGGTGAAGATTGGTTGGCGGGCGGCAAGATAGTACCGGTAGGACTTTTCGGCCAAAAATTAGTACTGGTGGGACTGTCTAGTCAAAGAGCAAATTTGAGTATACAGTCGGGATTCTGCAAGCCCCCGGCAAGGAGGTGCGCTATCCCGACCCCGGCGCACTACACGTCGTATCTAGCTCGGCTCGCCAAACTGTGCGGTACGGTTCAAGCGCCAGGATCGCTTCGGATCTACGAAATATGTGTTTTATTTTGATGGCTTTGTGAGCTGGCGTCGCATCTGGAAATGGAAGGAATCGCTGCACGGCAATAGTCCAAGGCGGCAAGAAGCGACTGCAACCCGAGATTCGAAAAAGTACAGCGGAAGCGGGAGAGTAAGAAGAGCAATGGACGAAATCAGCAGCAATCTAACTGAAGGAACCGCAGAGATGCCGACAGCTGAAGTGCGGCAAGCGCATCCCAGCGCCGACCTGCGAAAACGTCGTAGCACCCGCATCGTGCAGGCAGTGCCTCTGGCCGTCACCGGAGTGGATGCCATCGGGCGGCCGTTTACTGAGCACACCTCGACCCTGATCATTAATTGCCACGGATGTCGCTATCAATCAAAACACTATGTTTTGAAAAATATGTGGGTGAAGCTGGAAATTCCGCATCCGGATTCCGGGCAGCCTCCGCGAGCGGTGCGAGGACGTGTCGCGTGGATTCAGCGGCCGCGAACGGTTCGTCAGCTTTTTCAAGTGGCGCTCGAGTTGGAGACGCCCGGCAATGTATGGGGCATCGCTTTTCCTCCCGAAGATTGGTTTGCATTTCCCAACGTGGAAACGCAGCAGCATAATTTGCCTGCGCCAACCGACCCGCTAGCTAACGAACTCGTGCACGAAGCGCCTACTTACAATGATTACGACGGTCCGCCGGCCCACACGAACGATAATTTGCGGGCCTTCCCTACCCCGGCAAGCGCTACCGACGCTTCGCTACAACTGGCGCGACATCTGGCACGACTGGTCGCCGATGCCAAACAACAGATTCAGGCAGCGGCGCGAGAAGCCGCGAGCCAGGCGGTAGCTCACGAAGCCACGCAGGTGGCGGAAAAGATTCGGCTAGAAACCGAGAAACACGCACAGACGGCCGCCGCCGCAGCTGCGGAATCGGCGCGCCACGAATTGACGAATTGGCTGACTCCGCACCTGGAACAGACCAAGAGCGAGCTGAGTGCGCAGCTTGAGCGAGAAGGCCGGACGCAACGCGAACAACACGTGGAGCAGTTAAGAAACAGTGGCGAAGTTGTGGTGAATTTATTCAAGGAAGCGGAAGAGGTTGCCACGCGATTGAAGTCGCAAGCCGCAGAGGTCGAGGCGCGATTGCAGGCCGAGGCCGAGGTAGTAGCGCGAGCGCAACACGAAGCGGCCCAGTTGCGTGAAGAAACCAGCATAAACCTGGCAATTCAGGCGGAAGAAACCGAAGCCCACATCATGGAACGCGCCGACGCCGCGGCTCGCACCATGGAAGAGGCCGCGCGCGTCCGCGAGGAAGCGCTGGTGCGGTTGAAGGCGCAGGCGACCAACACCGAGGCACAAATCGTGGCGGCAGCCGCTCGCGCTGTGGAAGAGTCAGAGCGATTGCGACAGGAAACGCTGGAGCTGCACTTTCAGACTTTGCGATTGGCGGCCGAGGAAGTGCAACAGCAGGTAGCGCTGAACGTCACCACCGCCCGCCTCGATTGCGAAGCGCATGTGGCCCGAGAAATGGAAATGGCCCAGGCGCTTTGGCAGGCAAGTTTAGAAACTACTCTCCAGACGGCGCAAAACCGCGTCGTTGGCGACGTGGAACAGCGGCTGACTGGACTGCGTAATTCCCTGCAGGAATCCGCGGAGCGCCTGGAATTTACATTGGCGCGAGCCAATGAATCCGCGACTACCCTTGATAATTTTCCGCATCGGCTGGGAGTGTTGCACGAACAGGCGCTGGTGGGATTCCACGGCCAACTGGATGATGTGCTGAGCTTGCACAGAAATGAACTGCACCGCAGGTCTGAATCGCTGTTCGAAGATATAACTTCCAGATTGCGAACCGCTTTTGACGAAGCCAGCAGTAGCGCGGCGGGAGAATTCGAGGCCCGCATTTCGGGAATGGTCGCGCCGCACGTGCAGAGCACTGAAGAATCGATTCATCGCATGGCTGGCGGACGAGCATTGCTGGACGCGGCCATTTCCATGCAGCAGGACCGCATCAGGACGGCGGCGGACGAGGCCTTTGCCGATTCGCTTTCCAGATTCAAAGATAACCTGGGCGGGGCGGAACAATTGCTGGATGAAACCGCGCGTTCAGTCACCGGCCGAAACATTGCTGAAATGGAAGAAAAGCTCAGCGACATCAAGCATCAAGCTATCCAGGATGTTTTCAAATCCGCGGAATGGTATGAGAAGAAGGCGCAAACGCATATCCAGAACGTGACGGAAAAAGCGGTGGAGCAAGCCGGCTCGCAACTACGAGAAAAAGCGGGCGAAATTTCCAGCGCGTTCACCAGTGAATTGGATAATACCAGCCGAAATTTTGTGGGCCACACCCAGTCGCAGATGGAAGATACCGTGCGAGACGCTTTTGAGCGCGCACGAACGCTATTTGCCGAAACATCGGACACCACCGCGGCGACGTTTACGGATGAGCTTCAGCGCACTGGAAGGCATGAACTCCAGGGATTCGGTGAGGAACTGCGTAAATCAGTGGAGCAAGCTCGGGCGGAACTCGACACCGCGCAAAGGGAGCTCTCGCAGAAAATTAGCTCGGAACAGGCGGAGTTTCTGCGGCGTTTCCAGGAAGCTATGGATAAGGCTTTGGAATCTGGCGTGAAAGACGCCAATGAAAAGGTCGAGGCCAGCTTCTCGCCGCTCATTGATTCCTGGAAAATGATGACTGACCGGCACCAGAGCGACCTTCGCAATGTGTACGCCAAGATCAGCGAGCAGGCCACGGAACAACATCGCACGCGACTCGAAAATGTTTCCAATCAATGGATGCTGGCCACCGTGACTTCACTGGATCATCAATCGCGCGAGATCGTGGCCGACATTTCGGCAAACGCGGAAGAAAAATTACGCGAAACCTGCACCCAGGTTTTTGAGAGTATCGGCGAAACTCTGCAGGAACGCTTGCAGCAGATTGCGCGGAATTTGAACTTACCTACAGACCCTAACAGCCGTTCGCGCTCCGCGACGACCAGCGGCAGTTAAGCCGGCTAGACTTGCTTCGGGCGTTTCGGAGCTGGGCAAGCAAGCGGCGTAGGGCCATCAGCCATCCGACCTCATCTTAACGCGTAATTCGCATGCTTTGCGAGTCCCCGGTATAATGAAGAAGTTCCTCCTACATGGCTAATCGTGCATATCTGCGCGTCTGGACGCGCGATTTCTCTGAAGAACTGATGATTGCTCAGTTCGCGCGCTTTCTGGCCAGCGCTCCGCTGTCGGCCTCCATGAATACTTTCGCGGAATTGACCGTCCAACCAGTTGACGCCACGGAAACCCCGGTAGCTTCGTGGGACCTGCGCGGCCAAGGATATGGCCCGGCCGAGGTTGCGGCGCTGTCCTTGCAGCACTTGAACACGGACAGTGCGTATATTGCGACGGCCAAGTGGGACTTGTGGGAGCTCAACGTGGAAAGCTTGAAGTGGCAGCACGCGCCGCAGCCTTTGGTGCTCACTTGCAATGGGACTGATTACGACAATGGCGTAGCCGCGACCGAGGGACATTTCGTGGCGGACCTGGGGTTCGAACATTTTTTTACCGGACACGCCGGTTTGCTGGCGCCGGGAAAGGCGACCAATCCGTTTGATTCTTCGGATCATCCGGTGGAACATACGTTTCGCCGCTGGATGGCAGCGGGCGGCAACTTAAAGGAGTATCACGCAAAAACTCGCGAGAACATCCAACAGTTATTCACATGGGTGGAAGCCCTGCAAGAGGCGTTGCCAGTGGAACGCAGTGAATTGTGGTCCGAGGGCGAGGAAAATTTTGAGGCGCGTCTGGACGCGATTCTGGCGCAACGCTGAGAGCGCATGCAGCAGGCGAGCTAGCGGTAGAGTCTTTAGCGCACAGCAGCTAGAATGAGCAATAAATGAACCGTCCAGCTTCGACAGGTTATTGAGGGTGGTCATGTGCCGAAGCCGGCGGAAAAGGCCGTTACTTTGATGGAATACGGACAGCTAACATCTTGGTGGAAGAAAGATTTCGCGCGAAATGTTTTTATTGTGGCAGTCACGGCAACGGCCTTTGGAAGTTTGGGCATTGGGTGCGGTTCTGAGGCACCAAAACCAAGCTCGGAGCCGGCTGCTCAGGCCAAACCAGCGGAGCCAGCAATCCCTGACGATATTCAGGATGCCGCGAAGCATCTGCTTGGCAGCGATGCGCAAGTGTTGCTCGTCGGAGATTTGGCAAAAAATGGCAAACGGCAGTTCCTGGCGGCCAACGTGGTGCCTAAAACTCCGAAGAATAATATGCCCGGCACCGTGGTTACTCGCGCCATCATCGCTCAAGACGATGACGGCAAGTGGACCGAATTGCTGCGAGTGGATGAGCATTTGAAAAATCCCAAAGGCTATTTAGGCTTGACGCCGCTGGATTCCATCAACGGGTGGCGATTGCAGTACGAACAAAATGCGGACAAGGGTCTGCAACTTTATTTCACGCCATTAAAAGTAAATGGAGATACCCACGTGCTGCCGGTGGGAGTGCGCTGGAATCCGGCCACCAACCGTTATCAGTCTCTGGATGCCAGTTATGAACATTTCCTGAAGGAATCGACGTCCCTGCAAAATGTGAGGTCCACGCTGCGATGAGCGCGGCTGCCACAACCAGCGCGGCATTAGGAAGCAAAACTGCGGCGAACGCGCCGCCGAAAAATTCCGCGTGGAAGAATCTGCGCGGGCTCTTTCCGTATTTGCGGCGGTACAAAGGCGGTTTAACGCTGGGGTTATTCGCGCTGGCGTTAATGGGAGTTGTGGGCAACGTCGTGCCGCTAGCGACGGGAATCATCATCGATGTGCTGGCCGGCAGCGCCCGGCCGTTTTCAAACGGCGCTACTGGAGTTGGAGCGCTTGCTGGAAGTTGGCTGAGTCGAATAGTCCCCTTCTACGCCCCGTATAGCAGACACACGCTGGGGATTTACTGCCTGTTGCTGGTGGGATTCATTGCGCTCAAGGGGATTTTGTCTTTTTCTACGCGCTGGATTTTGATCGGGGTATCCCGGGATATTGAGTTTGATATTCGCAACGATCTGCTGGACCGCTTGCTTGTCCTGGAGCCAGAATTTTATGTGCGTAACCGCACGGGTGAGCTGATGTCGCGCGCCACCAACGATTTAAACGCGGTGCGCATGGTGCTGGGACCCGGGATCATGTACAGCGCAACCACGCTGGTCACCATGCTGATGGCGATTTTTTTGATGTTCAAGCTGTCGCCACCGTTGACCCTGTGGGTTTTGCTGCCGGTACCGATCGTGGCGGTGGTGGTGCGGCATTTTGGCAAAGTAATCCATGAGCTATATGAAAAGATTCAAGCTTCGCTCGCGGCACTCTCCGTGAAGGTGCAGGAAAATTTATCGGGCGTGCGCGTGATTCGCGCTTATGCCCAGGAAGACGCGCAGATTCAGGCGTTCGACGAGCCGAACCGCGAGTACGTGGCGCGTAACGTGAAGTTGATTCGCACCTGGAGCATGTTCATGCCGTCCTTGCAGGCGCTGATTGGGACGACGTTCCTAATCGTGCTTTGGAAGGGCGGGTTTTTATTTCTGCGCAATCAGCTTTCTCTGGGTGGATTGGTTTCGTTTTCGAATTTTCTGACTTTACTGGTGTGGCCGATGATCGCGCTCGGATGGGTGACGAATATTTTTCAACGCGGCGCGGCGTCCATGGGCCGGTTAACGTACATCTTGAATGCGCAGCCGAGCATTGACGATCGCGGCGCGAAAGTCCCGGCCGACAAGGAGCTAGAGGGAGAAATTGAATTTCGAGATCTAACGTTTACTTATCCCACGATGTTGTCCGGAGATGGAAACGCGAGCGCAGCGGCCAGCAACGGAGCCTCTACGAACAAGGGTCCTTCGAGCAAAGCCATTGCCGGCAACGGAACAGGCGCCAGCGGGAGCGTAGGTTCCAACCATCCGACGCTCAGCAATATCAATTTGAAGATCCCGGCAGGTTCCACCGTAGCGATAATCGGCCCGACGGGCTGCGGGAAGACCACCATGGCTGCGCTGGTCGCGCGCTTGTGGGAAGCACCTGCTGGCGAATTGCTGATCGATGGACGGCCAATACGCGAGTGGCCGCTGGAAACTTTGCGGCGTGCGATTGGCTATGTGCCGCAGGACACCTATTTGTTCGGGGATACGTTGGGCGAAAATATCGCTTTTGGTCTGCCGCAATACGATGCCGAACGGGTGCGCGAGGCCGCGGAAGTTGCCAGCCTCGAAGGAGACATCGAGGATTTCACCGAAAAATACGAGACGGTGGTCGGTGAACGCGGAATTACCTTGTCCGGCGGGCAAAAACAACGGACTGCCATCGCTCGCGCTCTGGTTCGGGATCCCAGAATTTTGATTCTCGATGATTCCCTGTCGGCGGTGGATACGCAAACCGAGGAGCGGATTCTGTCGCGCCTGCGAGGAATTATGGCCGGGCGAACGACAATTTTAATTTCGCATCGTACTTCCACGGTGCAGGATGCCGACCAGATCGTTGTTTTGCGCGACGGACAGATTATCGAACGCGGAAAGCATGATGATTTGCTGGCCCGCGGCGGATATTACGCGGACCTTTATCACAAGCAGTTGCTGGAAGAAGAACTCGAACGCGCATGAGTAACGCTCACGAAGAAGAGGCACTCGGAAAAGCATACGACTCGCGGTTGATGAGGCGTTTGCTGGAATACATGCGTCCGTACAAATGGCGCGTGATTCTGGCGCTCACTCTGACGCTGGCGGTCACGCCGCTGGAACTCGCCCCACCAAAATTATTTCAGGTGAGCGTGGACCGCTACCTGGTGCCTGCCTCGCACCAGGCAATAAATGTAGCGACGGCGCGACATGGTTTGGTATTGATCAGCCTGCTCTATTTGCTGGTTTTATTTTTCGATTTTCTGGCCCAGTACGTGCAGATTCGCATCATGCAGCGCGTTGGCCAGCAAACCATGTACGACATGCGCCAGGAAATTTTTGCGCATATCCAGCGCCTGTCGATGAACTATTACGACAAAAACCCGGTGGGCCGGCTGGTTACGCGGGTGACGACCGACGTGGATGCACTGAACGATTTGTTTGCCGCCGGCGTGGTCACCATGATCAACGATTTTTTTCTGCTGGCAGTCATGGTCGGCGTGCTGTTGTACCTGAACTGGCGTCTGGCGCTGGCAGCCTTGGCGGTCCTGCCACTCATCCTGGCGGTTACCTTTGTGTTCCGCAGATTTGTGCGCGAGGCCAATCGCCGCATTCGAACCGCGATTGCGCGCATTAACGCCTTCCTCCAGGAATACATTTCCGGCATGAGCATCGTGCAGGTGTTTAATCGCGAGCGGCGCGCGCGGGTGGAATTTATCAAGCGCAATCGCGACCATATGCTGGCCTATAAGGACGCCATTCTCGCGTTTGCATTGTTTTATCCCACGGTGGAGTTTCTGGGCGTCGCGGCAGTGGCGCTGATCCTGTGGGTTGGCGGGATCAGTATTTTCGCTCATACGCTGACCTTGGGCGTGCTGGTCGCATTTATGCAGTACGCGCAGAGATTTTTCCGCCCTATTCAGGATTTGAGCGAAAAATTTAATATTTTGCAGTCGGCAATGGCTGCTTCGGAGCGGATATTCAGGTTGCTCGACGAGCCAATCACCATCTCGAGCGATCCGACTGCGATTCCGCTGCGCGATCCACGCGGGGAGATCGAGTTTTGCAACGTGTGGTTTTCTTACAAGCATGCCGGCGAGCCGAAGGATGAGGATTGGGTGCTGCGCGACGTTTCGTTTCGAGTGTTGCCTGGCCAGACCATGGCCATTGTGGGGCATACCGGCGCGGGCAAGACTACCCTGATTTCGCTACTGCTACGATTTTATGATATTCAACGCGGCCAAATTTTGCTGGATGGCATCGATATTCGCATGATCGAATTGCAGGATTTGCGGCGGCAATTCGGCATCGTTCTGCAGGACCCTTTTCTATTTTCCGGGACGATCGAATCCAATGTGCGCCTGGGAACCGCGGGCATCGATCGCTCCACAGTGGAGCATGCCGTAAACGAAGTGGGGCTGGGCGACTTTATTCGCACACTGCCTCAGGGCGTGGATACTTCGGTGAACGAGCGCGGCTCGACTTTGTCTGTGGGACAGAGACAACTAATTAATTTTGCGCGGGCCTTAGCGCACAATCCGCGGTTTCTGATTCTCGACGAAGCTACTTCAAGCGTAGATACCAAAACGGAAATACTGATTCGCGAAGCGCTGGACCGCTTGCTGTCCGGGCGCACCGCGCTGGTCATAGCGCACCGCCTGAGCACCATCCAACACGCCGATTGCATACTGGTATTCCACAAAGGCCGTTTGAGAGAGCAAGGCGCGCACCAGGAATTGCTGGCGCAACGCGGGATTTATTATCGGCTTTACCAGCTGCAATACAAGGAACAGGAATTACACTTGCCGGTCGACGTAAGTGCCAGACCAGAGCCTTCACCACTACAGGCTAATGACTGAATATCATGAATCTCTGGCGATAAAATCGGGCCAGAAGCAGAGTTGCATTTTCCCGCTCGATGTACTTCTTAAGAAAACCCCTCGTAAGGCCAACTTCGCCGCCTGTTCATGAGCGCTACTCCAATTTTGCTTTCCGCAGGCGAGGCCTCGGGCGATATGTATGCAGCGCGCCTGGCGATGGCGCTCCGGCAACGCGCAGATGTTCAGCTTTTTGGCATGGGCGGACCGCAAATGCGCGCGGCGGGGGTCAAGACTGTGGTGGATTATTCAGAAGTCTCCGTCCTGGGAATTACGGAAGTGTTGCAAAAATTGCCGTCTCTGCGAAGGGCGATGAGGCGACTGGTTGACGAAGCGCAACGGCGGCGTCCGCCTCTGGCAATTCTGACCGATTTTCCCGGATTTCATTTGCGGCTGGCGCGAAAGCTGTCGCCGCTGGGCATTCGAAACATTTATTATATTTGCCCGCAGTTTTGGGCCTGGCGGCCGTGGCGCGCGAACCTGGTGCGGCGGAGATTCGCGCAAGCCTTATGTATTTTTCCGTTTGAGGAAAAATTTTATCGCGATGCGGGCGTGGCGGTGGAATTCATTGGGCATCCACTAGTCGGCAATGTGAAGGCGAGCCAGTCGCGCGCGGAATTTTGCGCTGAGAATGGACTGAATGCTGAAAAGCCGATCGTTACGATTCTGCCGGGAAGCCGTCGAGGAGAGATTGAGTACCATGCCGCGATTCTGGCGCAAGCGCTGACGCAACTTAGACGCGCAATTCCGGAGGTTCAAGCGGTCGTCGCGGTAGCGCCTGGAGTCGGCCGAACGGAGTTGGAGGCCTGCTTTAATTCGGGCAACGAGGTGCGCTTCGTTACCGGCGCCACGTATAACGCGTTGGGAGCCGCAGATTTGGCCATTGTTTCCAGCGGAACGGCGACCGTCGAGGCCGCGTTGCTGGGCAAGCCGATGATTGTGATCTACAGGCTGTCGCCGCTGACCGCCAAGCTGGCCAAACCGCTGGTGCGCACCAAATTCTTCAGCATGGTTAACCTGATTGCCGGTCGTCAGGTGGTGCCGGAGTTGATCCAGGAGGACTTCACTCCCGAACGAGTCGCATCTGAAGCGCTATCGCTACTGTCGGCATCCAAAGAAAACCTTGAGAAATTGGCACTCATCCGGCGAGGCTTAGCCGACGTAACACGATTGTTAGGCCCTCCGGGAGCCGTAGAAAGGGCTGCGGACGCGATTGTCGCCCAGTTGCGGCTGACACAAAGCAACGCAAAGTGAGGGGTTTGGTATCCTATAGAAGCAGCCGTAGCTATGGCGTGCAAACGGCGCGCCGATTCCAACGCAAAACGTGAAAGGGGTCCGATGACCCTCGGTAAGAAAGCTTTTAGGCCAATAGCGCTCTTGGGGGCGTTGACCTTGGCATTATGCGTGGCTGCATCGTTGCGAGCGCAGGGCCCGAGGCCGGTAGCTTTTATTGCAGAAAATTATGATGTTTCGGCGACGCTGGACACCGTTCGGCAAGCACTTACCGCGACCGCCAAGGTGGATTTCAAGGCGTTGGAAGTTTCCGGAAATGTGCGCGTGGAGTTGCATCCCAATCTGGAAGTGCAGTCGGTAAAATCCGCGGACGGCAAGTCGCTGAACTTTGAACGTGACCGGCAGAATCCTTTATTTTTGATGGTGACGGTGCCATCGCCGGTGGGTGCGGGCGGCCATTTAACGCTCACGTTCACTTACACCGGATTATTGGCCAATGAAGAAAACAGCCCGGTGCCAGGCGTGCGCGCCGCGGTAATCAATCATGATTTCGCTTATCTGCTACTGCCGTCGCGGTGGTTTCCGCTGACCGACTATCCTTCGAATCGATATACCGGAACCTTTCGGTTGAATGTGCCGGCGGCCTTTGCCGTGGCAGGTACTGGCAAAGCTTCAGCTCCCGCCACAACCCCGGGGAAAAATCCTATTGATGGTGACCGCAACGTTTACACCTTCGAATGCAAAAACGCGGCACCCAATGGCACCTTTGTAGCGGGAAATTTGCAGCTCAACCCTGAACAGGCGGAAGGCGTTAGCGTCGCGGTGTACGCGCCGCGTTCAGCATCGGCCAACGCCGGCGACTTCGCGGCGTCGGTGGCGCGCTCTATGACGGTTTTCTCTGACATGTTTGGGCCGCTACCCGATCCGGCAATGTCGGTGATTCAGATTCCCGACGGCACATTGCGTGAATTTGCAGGGCCGGGTGTGTTGCTGCTGAGCCAACGGGCGTGGGATCCCAAGTCGAATGACCGCACGATTGCCAGGCTGGTAGCTTCGCAATGGTGGGGCAACGAAGTGTTGCCGGCATCGCCCAGCGACGTATGGATCAGCGATGGTTTGGCGCGATATTCGGAAGCGCTGTATGCCGAACAAAATGCCGGAAGAGAAGCGGGGCTAAAGGCAGTTGACGAGTTTGCAGTTGGCGCGCTGATGTTTGAAGATGCCGCACCCATTGCGCAAGCAGCGCGGCTTGCACCGTACTCCGCGGACTATCGCTCTGTGGTGATGAACAAGGGCGCGATGATTTTCCACATGGTGCGTGCGCAGATGGGGGACGTGGCTTTCAAATCGCTGCTGCACGATTTCTATACCAAGTACGAAGGTAAAAGCGCGCGTGTCGATGATTTTGCGGCCATGGCGCAACAACATGCGCAAATGTCGGTCAAAAAGGGTGAGGCGCCACCGGAACTTCGCGGATTTTTTACTCAATGGTTGAATTCCACGGGCATACCGGAATTTACAGTTGATTATGTGGTCTATCGCACCCCCAAAGGATTTCGAATTTCCGGCAAGATCAAACAGCCGCTCGATACCTTTCGCATGCCGGTTGAATTGCGCATCGATACGGAAGGCAATCCGGAATTGAAAACGATTGACGTGATTGGCTCGGAGTCGGATTTCACGGTAGAGACGTTTGGACGGCCGAAACCTGGTGGCATTCGCGTCGATCCGAACAACTTGATTCTCAAGGCCAGCACAAATTTACGCGCGCGGGCAGCGGTGGCGCGCGGCGAAGAATTGGCAGAGCAAGGGCGCTATTACGACGCCGTCACACAGTACCAGCGTGCTTTGGCGATACAGCCGAATCGTCCCCTAGCGAATTTCAGGATGGGCGAAGCGTTCTTTTACCAGAAAAATTATCAGGCTTCAGCCAATGCCTTTCGCGAGGCGTTGCAAACTGTGCCGGAACCTGCCGAGAAGTGGACAGAAGTTTGGAGCCACATTTATCTGGGAAAGATTTTTGATTTGCTGGCACAGCGCGAACGCGCCGTCAACGAATACAGCAAAGCCAGACAGACTAATGACAATACTGGCGGTGCGCAGCAGGTCGCCGAAGGATTTTTGAAGAAGGCTTACACCGAAGGCGAGAAAACCGCCGTGGCCCCTGGAGCGGGAGGCACGGCAACTCCCGCGGCGCCAGCGGCTATTCCTCCGCCGTCTGAAGGAAACCGCCCAGTGTTGAAAAAACGCACTGACCCTGCTCAATTCTTGCCTGATGATTTGAATAAAACAGCCGCTGACTTTCAACCCTAAATCAGTAAGGATCGCCGTAAAAAGCCTTTGATTCTGGGCGCGCCGCATGGCCTTGCCTTGACTTGCTGCGCAACGCGTCGCAAACTTTGGGCCTATGGCCCACATCTATATGCATTTTGAATTTGCTGACGAGGAGAACGCGCAGCAAGCGCGTCACAAGCTGGACGTCTGGAAACAAGCCTTTCGCTTGGATAAAAAGCTTCAATACAAATTGGAACGCCCCGAAGAAGCTGACGAAGAGGAAGAAGACTCCGCGAGTGCCGATGCCACGGCTGAAGCAAAAGACACGGAAAAACCTAAGTCCAAGTCGAAATCGCACCCTCGCAAGAAAGCCGCCCACGCCGAGGCCGGCTCAGAAGAAGATAACGGCTCAGGCAGCGTATCGCTGCTGGTGCGGCTGTATTTCTCCAGTCACGAAAAATTATCCGAGCAACGTTGGCTGGATCGTATTCCTACAGAAGAGCCGTTCAAGAGTGCCTCTCCCAAAGTGCTTCGCCAAGGTGAGGCCGGATTCGAAGAAGCGCTGAAACAATTCAGCGACCTGGATTGAGCGATCATTTAGCACCCTAAGTTGGGGCAACCCGACAACCTTTAGTAATTCGGCTATTGGCCGTTTTTTCACACCGGATAAGTTGCCGAAAATTCCGCTATAATTGAGAGTCCGCAAGAGACAGCTTCCATCCTTCGCGAGGTCGGCACCAATGGCGTCACAGACGCGCATCAAAGTCGCCAAGCTTGATGCCCCGAAAATGCACGGCCTGGATCGCGATACCCTCGTTCGCTTGTATCGCACCATGTACGTTTCGCGAAAGCTGGATGACCGCGAGATCCAACTCAAGCGCCAAAACAAAATTTATTTCCAGATCTCCAGCGCGGGACACGAAGCGGTAACTGCGGCTGCGGGGCTGCTTTTAAGACCGGGCGTCGACTGGATCTATCCTTATTATCGCGACCGGGCGCTTTGCCTGATGCTGGGCGTTACACCGCTCGAGACGTTGCTCCAGGCTGTCGGCGCTAAAGACGATCCTAGTTCCGGCGGGCGCCAGATGCCCTCTCACTGGGGCCATCCCGAATGGAACATAGTCAGCCGGTCGTCGTGCACGGGTACGCAATTTGTGCAAGCCGTTGGGGCGGCGGAAGCTACCGTTTATTACCAGCAGCGTCCGAAGGCGCTGGCAAAAGCCAAGAAAGCTCCGCTTGGCCAATATGTAAGTTATGAAGACGACGAAATTGTGTACGTGTCTTCCGGTGATGGGGCTACCAGCGAGGGAGAATTCTGGGAATCGCTGAATACCGCGTGTACTAAAAAGCTCCCGATGTTTTATCTGATCGAGGACAACGGCTACGCCATTTCCGTGCCCGTGGAAGTGCAAACTGCTGGCGGCAGCATCTCTAAATTGGTGGGCAGTTTTCCAGGCTTGCACGTTGCCGAATGCGATGGCACCGATCCGCTCGAAAGTTATGCGGTATGCCGGGAAGCCATTCAATACTGCCGTGACCGGCGCGGTCCCGCGTTGGTGCATGCGCAGGTTACGCGGCCTTATTCGCATTCGCTATCTGACGACGAAAAGCTCTACAAATCCGCTGAGGAGCGCGAAAAAGAAGCGCACCGCGATCCGCTCTCAAAATTTTCGCTTTTTCTAGTTCGCGAAGGGCTGCTCGATCAAAAGCAAATTGAGGATCTGGAAGCACAAGTCGACAATGAAGTCCGTGAAGCCGCGGATCAGGCGCTGGCAGCCGCGGAACCTTCCATCGATTCGATCAACGTAAATGTTTACTCGCCAGACGTCGATCCCACCTCTCCCGCTTTCGACGCGGAGCCGCAATATCACGGTGCGCCAAAGACCATGGTGGAGATGGTCGCCGCCACGCTCTCGGACGAAATGTTGCGCGACGAACGCATTACCGTATTTGGTGAAGACGTGGCCGACGCCAGTCGCGAAGAAAATCTAAAAAGCGTCAAAGGCAAGGGTGGAGTTTTTAAAGCTACCGCCGGTCTGCAGCGCAAATTTGGCGCGGATCGCGTTTTCAATTCGCCGCTTGCGGAAGCCAGCATTGTCGGCCGCGCAATTGGCATGGCCACCCGCGGGCTGAAACCAGTCGCGGAGATACAGTTTTTTGATTATATCTGGCCGGCCATGATGCAGATTCGCGATGAATTGTGCGTGACGCGCTGGCGTTCGAACGGGGCGTTTAAATGTCCCGCGGTGATTCGCGTGGCCATCGGCGGTTACCTCACTGGTGGCGCGGTGTACCACAGTCAGAGCGGCGAATCGATTTTTACGCACTGCCCGGGCCTGAGAGTGGTTATGCCTTCTACCGCGCTCGATGTAGCCGGCTTGTTGCGAACCGCGATTCGCTGCGATGACCCGGTGATGTTTCTCGAGCACAAACATCTTTATCGTCAGCCCTACAATCGCTCTGAATACCCGGGACCGGATTACACCGTGCCCTTCGGTAAAGCGCGCATGGTTACAGAAGGGTCGGACATCAGCATCATCACCTACGGGGCCTTGGTCCACCGCGCGGAAGTGGCGGCTGCGCAGCTCGGGCGTGAAGGTACCTCTGTGGAAATCGTCGATCTTCGTTCGCTGTCTCCCTACGATTGGGAAGCGATCGCCGCGACGGTGCGAAAAAATCATCGCGTCATCGTGGCTTACGAAGACATGCTCAGTTGGGGTTACGGAGCGGAAATCGCCGCGCGCATTGCCGATGAACTTTTTGAGGAACTCGACGCGCCGGTGCGGCGAGTCGCGGCGATGGACACCTTCTGTGCCTACCAGCCGAATTTGGAAGACGTAATCCTTCCCCAGACTTCTCACCTGATCAACGCCGTCAAACAATTAGTGGAATACTAGAATTCTCAATATAAATAGGACATAGTCTGAGGCCGTGGTGTGTCCAGGGGCAGACCGACGGCAGGCCCACGGACCACTTCGACTTTGGAACTTTTTGCCCTGTTTTGACGTATTATGCTTTGAGAATGACCTGTGGAGGTGTCTCAATGATCTGCCCAAATTGCCAGAAAGAAATCGCCGATCACTCCAATTTCTGCTACAACTGCGGCGCCCGACTGGTTGCGGGAACGCCCGCGCCGCCAGCGTACACCGCGCCTGCGCCGAAGCGCTTAACGCGTTCTACAACTGACAAAAAAATCGCCGGAGTCTGCGGCGGTTTGGCCGAATATTTTGATCTTGATCCGACGCTGGTTCGCATCGTGTGGCTGCTGCTGGTATTGTTTGCCGGCACAGGCATCCTGGCGTATTTGATCTTATGGATTGCGCTGCCACCGGCTCCCGCGCGCATCGCGGCTAATTCAGTCACAGTCACGCCGTAAGAGCGGGTGATTTATTAAATAGGGGTCGCAAAGCGTTTCCCTGCTAACAAGGCGATCATCAGAAAACTACGGTTTCGCCTTCGGCTTGACTGAACGGGGCCCTACGCCTGATTCGTACAACGCCTAATCAGCAGAAACTCGCCCGGCTCCAACCGTTGCAAGCGCGAAACATGCAGCCGCCAGCACCAAAGGAAATTCGTAGATGTGCACCGCCATATATCCTCCGCCGCTGTGCACTTTCCAGATCGCAACAGCCATTTCAACCGCCAGCAAGAACCCGGCGATTCGCGTCAAAAATCCTAAAATAAGCAAGCCGCCTCCAAAAACCTCCAACACGCCTGCCACACTGACGAAATATCCGGGCAGCCCATGTTGTACAAACATGCCCTGCATGGCGTTGGGATGAGTGAGTTTCGGGTAGCCATGCCAAATAAAAATGACTCCAAGCGCCAGCCGCAGAATCGGCAAGCCTATGGATTGAAGCGCATTTAATCTGGTCATAAATGTGGCACCTGAAAAACCTAACGTTCCGCGATGATGCGGCATTTTAACAGAATCCCAATCACCCCACGCGACAGCCGCTGCCGATTAAAACCATCACGCTACATTCAGGTACAATCTTTGTAGAGATTAACGGCGAATGATGCGTGGTTGGGGACAGACCTCTAGCAGCAATCAGCAATTCCACCCCCGTCGGCATTCATCCCATTTATGAATTGTTTTCTTGCACAAGCTCAAATCCATTTTTGTAAGCATTCCGCAACCAACAATAAGGTTTGTCGATGAAGCGCAAGTTATTCATCGCGATTCCATTGCTTTTGGCCGTCGCTGTCGCCGCGTGGTTTTTCAGGCCTAAGCACGAAGTGCTTGGCGAGGGCTACATCGGCGAGCGCAGCGTCACTTTGTGGAGCGGCGTGGCGCAGGTTCGCGAGCCGCTGGACGCGCTGCACTATGGCGATCGCGTGGAGATCGTGGCTCGGCACAACGACAGTGTAAAAGTGCGAACCATCAGCGGCGAAACTGGATGGATCGATGCGCGCTGGCTGATGGAAACGGCGTTGTGGCAGCGCAGCGCAAAACTCTTGGGCGAAGCTCAGGAGCTGCCGGTGCAGGCTCGCGGTCGAACCAAGGTGGCCACCAATTTGCGCGTTCTGCCGGGCCGCACACAACCTCGCCTTTATCAATTCGGCCGAGGCATCCCAGTGGAAATTGTCGGCCGGGCTGTTGCGGATATACCTCAGGTTTCCGACGAAAAGGAATCCGTCGGCGATGCTGGAGATTCCAGGAAAGAGGACTCCCGCAAAGAAGACTCCAAAAAAGAAGAATGGCTTTTCGTTCGAGGTGTGGCCACTCGCCCGCCCAGTGAGACTAATCCACGCACGCCGGATACTTCCACCACCACTCAACCTGGTGACCGGACCTCGCCCATTGCCGGCTGGATCATCGGACGTTTCGTGGAAATGGATTTGCCGGACACTGTGAAAACGGGAACGGCTTCCGCAAACGTCCGGCCCGTGGCATGGTTCGAACTAAATAAGGTTGCCGACATTTCTGGTGCGAAGCCTCAATACCTCGTCGCGGGCACTCGTGGAGCGGATTCGCAGCCTTGCGATTTCACCAATATCCGCGTTTTTACCTGGAATCCCAAAAAGACCCGTTACGAAACGGCTTACATCGAAAATAATCTGTGCGGACAAATGCCAGTACGAATAGGGACCGGACCGAAAGGTGAACCCGAATTTCGATTTCGCAGCAACGACGTGAATCCATCGGCAGGTAACTCCCAAGCTGGTCCTAATGACGAGCGGGTTTATCGCTTGATTCAGACGGTGGTGAGACGTATACGCGAGGATGGCTCGATCGCGTTGCCAAAAACAAAATCAAAACTCCCCGGTAAGGCTAGCAATCCAGCGAAACCCAAGAAAAAGTCACGAGCATCCAAATGACACTACATATTAATGAAGCGGAGGTGCGTTCGGTGCTCACCATGGCCATGGCCCTGGAAGCCGTCGAGGACAGCTTGCGGAAACAGGCTCGCGGAGAAGTGGTTGTTCAGCCGCGCCGCCGCTTCGAATTGCCCAAAGGGTTCTATCACTACATGGCAGCGGCCGATTATGCGGGCGGATTCGTAGCGGAAAAACAGTACACCTACGTGGCCGGCAAAATCCGCTTTCTGGTGCTGCTCTACGAAATGGCGACGGGCGACCTTGTGGCGCAGATCGAAGCGGACTACATGGGACAATTGCGAACCGGTGCTGCCTCCGGTGTGGCGACCAAATTCATGGCGCGGCGCGATGCGCGGATCGCCGCCATTATTGGAACCGGCGGCCAAGCGAGAACCCAACTGGAAGCAATTGCCGCCGTTCGAAAACTGGAACTAGCGCGCGCCTACGGGCGCGATTCTACTCGCCGCGAGAAATTTTGCTCGGACATGGCCGAACGGCTGGGAATCCCTGTGCGTGCGGCAGGTTCCGCACCACAAGCCATTGAAGGCGCGGACATCGTTTGTACAGCTACGACGGCCTCGCAGCCGGTTGTGACTGGCGCGCACATCGTCGCGGGCATGCACATCAACGCTATCGGCGTGAATCATGCTCACAAGCAAGAACTCGACCAATCCGCAGTCGGACGCGTGGACATCATCGCCGTTGATTCCATCGAGCAATCGCGCCAGGAAGCCGGAGATTTAATTATGGCCTTTGGCGGAGACGAATCGAAATGGTCATCAGTTAAGAAACTCGCTGACGTAGTGGACGGCAAAACTCCCGGCCGTTCGAATGAGGCAGATATCACGCTGTTCAAATCCAACGGAATCGCTTCGTGGGATCTGGCTGTCGCGGTAAGGGTATGGACTATGGCGCGCGAAAAGGGTTTGGGCCGAAAGCTACCTCTTTGGACTGGTGAGTAAAAATGGTACGTGAAATACCTGAGTTGCAAAAACGCCGTCGGGCTCGCAGAATTACCCCGCCACCCGTTGACACTTCGTACCCAGCTGAGAAACACTGGGACCTGCTTTAAGGCGAATTTCGCGCCGCAAAGCCTTCGGTGCAGTAAACTGGACCTCTAACTTAACTATGTGTAATCAACACCCATAGCCAGGATGCGAACACTTCCAGATTATTTAAGAAAAGGCATGAAGCTCGTTATTGTAGGGTGTAATCCCAGCGAGTCTTCTGTACGCGTTGGACATTATTATGCCGGCCGCGTGAATCAGTTCTGGCCGGTGCTCTATAAAGGTGGAGTGGTTCCCGAGCCATTTGACTATCACGATGACAAGCGCGTTATCGAATTCGGAATTGGCTTGACCGACCTGGTAAAGCGTCCCACCAAGACAACCGCGGAGTTGACGCGTGAAGATTTCGCGGAAGGGCGCATCGTATTGTCGCAGCGGCTTGGGGAATATACGCCGCATGTCATCGCGTTCAACGGCAAATTGGCGTTCGAGCAATTTGCGCAACGCAAATGCAAGTTTGGTCTTCAAAAAGACCTTTTGTACGGGGCGCGTGTATACGTTTTGCCGGAAACAAATACGCAGGACCCACACGGAAACAGTGAGCGGGTGCGTCATTTTCGGAAGTTAGCGCAGCTAGTCTCGCGCACCGAGACGGAACGAGCATCCAAGGGAAACTAGGATCGTAACTATGAGCGAAGCCACCCAACCCGCACCATCGCAACCGGAACAATCACAAACACCGCAATCTTCACAGGACTCCTTGATCCTGGAATCCAAGCAGGACGGCATTGCCACGCTGACTTTGAACCGCCCTGACAAGCTGAATGCCATTAACAAAGATCTTGCTGTGGCTCTGAACGAGAGCCTTGGCCGCTTAACCATTGATAAATCCATTTATGTGGTGATCATCACCGGGGCGGGTCGCGCATTTTGTTCCGGCGGCGATCTAGGTGTCATCGCCGAAGGTCGAAAGCATAACGATACGAGCGAGTTGGAGCCGCTCTTACGCGCCGGAATGCACGCAGTGCTTAAAATGCGCAGCATGGCGCAGCCAGTAATCGCCATGGTAAACGGCGCCGCAGCAGGCGCAGGCATGAATCTCGCATTGGCTGCCGACCTGCGAGTCGCGTCGGAGAGCGCTACGTTTGGCCAGAACTTTATCAAGGTCGGATTATTCCCCGACTATGGTGGCACTTATTTTCTTCCGCGACTCGTTGGAGATTCAAAAGCTGCCGAAATGTTTTACACCGGGGACATGATTGACGCGCGAACCGCGCTGGATTTGAGAATTGTGAACCGGGTTGTCCCCGATGGTCAACTGGAAGCGGAAACTATGAAGCTGGCGCGCAGAATCGCGGACGCTCCTTCCGTCTCGATTCGCGCCATGAAGAATGCGTTATTCGGCAGCCGTAAACTGGAACTTGAGAAAGCCCTCGATGACGAGGTCGAACAACAGCTGAAATGTTTCAAGTCGCTGGATTGCCGCGAAGGCATCAACGCGTTCCTGGAAAAGCGAAAACCAAACTTTCATACCAAGTAGCGCGCGCCGTCGTTTCAAAACAAACTTTTACCTGAAAGGGATAACCGGGCCTTGGACGAAATACAAATATCTCCAGCAGAGGTGAAGAGCCGCATGGATCGCGGCGAGAAAATCGTGCTCGTGGACGTGCGCGAGCCTTGGGAATACGAATTGTGCCGCATCGAGGGTGCGAAACTCGTACCTCTGGGCGCCCTGGCAGCGAACGTCAACGGCCTTCTCGGGGTTGATGAAGTAATTTGCTATTGCCACCATGGGATGCGCAGCCTGGATGCTGCGGCGTGGCTGCGCTTTCAGGGCATCGAAAAAGCCAAGTCGTTATCAGGCGGCATTGAACGATGGTCCACCGATGTCGACCCTCACGTGCCACGCTACTGAGTCGTTATTCCCAGACATCGTCCTGCGTTAAAATTCGTTCGTCACGCTAACTATTCCACATTGGAGTTTCCATGCCCAAAGCTAAAATTCAGTTTCTGCAAAAACCTACCTGCACCACCTGCAGAAAAGCGAAAGCCTATCTGGAGAAACTGGGGGCTGAGCTGGAGTTGCGCAGTCTCGATAAGCAAAAGCTCAGCAAAACGGAATTAGACGAACTAATCGGTGAACGCGATCACAAACAGTTTTTAAGCTCCCGCAACGAGCTTTATCGCACGCACAAAATGAAAGACCATCCACCCACACGTGCGGAAGCGATCCGATTAATGGCCGAAGAGCCTAATCTGATTCGCAGGCCGGTAGTGATGCGTGGAAAACGAATTGTTTTGGGCTACGACGAAGACGCTTACAAAGAGCTCGTGAAATAACGGCTGGCCCCCCTCATGAATCATGAAATAAAAACCATCGCGGTGATCGGCGCAGGCACCATGGGCAGAGGCATCGCTTACGCTGCGGCCTTCGGCGGTTATACCACCGTGTTGGAAGATATTTCCCCGCAAATGCTGGAGGAAAGCATTCGGTGGATTACCAAATCTTTTGACGAGGGCGTCGCCCGCGGCAAAGTAGACGCTAAAATTCGCGATCGCGCGTTATCGTTGATCACCACCGCCAACTCTGTGCAGGATGCTATTCGCGACGCGGACCTGATCATCGAAGCCGTGCCCGAAGAAATGGAAATGAAGATGGAGTTATTCGCCATCTTCGACAAATTCGCCAAACCGGAAGCTATTTTTGCTAGTAATACGTCCTCGCTATCCATCACCGATATGAGCGACCTGACCGTTTCTCGCGAACGCTGCATTGGCATGCACTTTTTCAATCCCGCCCCAAAAATGAGGCTAATTGAGCTGGTAAAGACTCCACTCACTTCCCAGAAGACTGTGGACGTTTGTACTGAAGTTGGCCAACGGATGGGCAAAGAAGTGGTGTTGGTGCAGGAATCTCCCGGTTTCATTACCACGCGCGTGAATGCGCTCATCGGCAATGAAGCGTTTGCGATGCTGGAGGCTGGGATTGCCTCGGCGCAAGATATTGATAAGGCCCTAAAGCTGGGACTGAATCATCCGATGGGCCCATTTGAGCTTGTCGACCTTGTCGGGCTGGACGTGCGTTTGAGCATTCTTGAGTACCTGCACCAAACCCTGGGAGAAAAATATCGCCCCAACAATTTGCTGAAACAATATGTGCGAGAGGGCCGGCTCGGCCGAAAGTCCGGTCGGGGCGTGTACGATTATTCAGAGCGAGTAGCCGCGAGCGAAAAAACTTAGGCCGCGAACTGGTAAAGCTTTGCGCTTGGCACAGACGATGAAGGGCAAGCCTACTCGTTGTGCGCCAGGCATCGCGTGGCTCGTGCTTGTACAGCCGAGGACCGAATTGAGTTATTATCAAACCTCAGGCAATGAATGTTGATTGACTCCCGCGCAAAGCGCTCGCAGGTCTTCGCCGCATGGTTTTGTTTGGTCGCAGCGTTGTTGCTATTTGCTCCACTCGCTGGAGCTGCATGGCGCGCGCACGCAGCGGCTTGCTGCACCGGGGATCATTGCCCCATCCCTGAACATCATCACTCCAAGTCTCCTGCACATGCGGCAGACTGCGAACATCAAGCTGGCGGTATGACTGCCTGCACGATGAGCTGCTGCCAGAGTGCCGAGCATGTAATGCTTCTGTCGACCCCCTTCGTCGTACCTGATGGAGCCTTACTACCTGGCCCGGGTCTCGCGAACTCTGCCGAACCTATGGCGTGCGCAGATGATTTTCTACGTTCTCTCGAAGTTCTCTCTCCTCCTCCTCGATTGTCAGCAACCACTTAGCAACTAGTCGTTTTAACTTCCCCGGATAACACAGGCCCATATCGCGGTCGAATACCGCGCATTCATGAATTTCAAGAAGAGGAGAAGTTGTGCGAAGGCTTATTTTTCTTGGCGTTATCTTGCTGGCGTTTACCGGAATTACATTTGCCACGGTGTTTGGGACGGTGCGTGGAATTGTGCACGATCCCCAGCATCGGCCAATCGGGGGCATCAACATCGTCTTATCAGCGAAGGATTCTAGTTACACGCTCAGTGCAGTGACAGATGCTGACGGACAGTTTCACTTTGATGCGGTCCCGCTCGGTGAATACACCGTGGCTGTTTCGAATCCCACGTTTGTGCCCGAGACCCGCCCTGTAACAGTGCTGTCTGGCAGCGCGCCGATTCTGCATTTCGAATTGCATCTGGCCAGTCAAAACGAATCCGTGACAGTATCGGCCAATTCCGCGTCGGAACAGACTGAATCGGCGACGCCGACGAATCTAATTAATCGTGGAGAGATTCGCGATACACCCGGCGCGACGCGATCCAATAGCATGGCGATGATCACGAATTACGTTCCCGGAGCATACGTGACGCATGATCAGTTACATGTGCGCGGAGGCCATCAGGTCACTTGGCTCATCGACGGCGTGCCCATTCCAAACACGAATATTGCCAGCAATCTGGGTCCGCAAATCGATCCCAAGGATATTGATACCTTGGAAGCGCAGCGCGGCAGCTATTCCGCTGATTTTGGCGACCGCACCTATGGGGTCTTCAATGTTGCGCCGCGGACGGGATTCGAATGGAATAACGACGCGGAGCTGGTAACCAGTTTCGGCACTTTTTATCAGACTGACGATCAGATTAATTTTGGCGGGCACACCAACCGCTTCGCTTACTACGCCAGCGCCAACGGCAATCGCACGGATTTAGGCCTTGAGACGCCCACGTCGGCAGTGATTCATGATCGCGCGAATGGCTATGGCGGATTTACTTCTCTGATGTTTAATCTCGATTCGCAGGATCAATTGCGATTCGTTAGTTCTTTGCGCCGCGATCATTATCAAATTCCTTATGCGCCTGACGATCCGGTGAGCAATGGTTTGCGGGATGTGAATGATGAGAGTGACGCGTTCGTGGCGTTTTCCTGGGTGCGCACTTTCGGCACTGGCGTGGTGCTGACGGTTTCCCCCTTCTACCATTTCAACAGTGCAAATTATGAGAGTAATCCTCGCGATTTTCCGGATGCTACGACCGACGAGCGCTCTTCGGGCTACGAGGGAGGGCAAGCCACGCTTTCCTACATCAAGGGCAGGAATAATGGCCGTGCCGGCCTCTACGCGTTTGAACAGCAGAACGATGAGTTATTTGGATTAATTTTCAATGACCCCACCGATCCTTCTTTTGGGAATAACTTTCGCGATCGGCAGAGTGTCACTGGCTCGCTGATCGCGGGCTTCGTGGAAGATCAATTTCGCGCTACGTCCTGGCTGACTTTGAATGCGGGTGTGCGTCAAACCCATTTTTCCGGGAATATTGTAGAAAACGCCACTAGTCCGCGTGTTGGAGCGGCCGTCAGAGTGCCAAAAATAAACTGGGTGTTTCGCGCCTTCTATGGAGATTTTTATCAGCCGCCTCCTTTGCTTACCGCTGCGGGACCGCTCTTGCAATTTGTGAGTGCCCAGAATTTTGGATTTATTCCGTTGCATGGAGAGCGGGACGAAGAATCACAATTCGGTGTGGCCATCCCTTATAAAGGTTGGCTTTTGGATATCGACACTTTTCGTACCCGAGCGAGAAATTATTTCGACCATAGTAATGTCGGTAATTCGGATATTTTCTTTCCACTTACGATTGATGGAGCGCTCATACGTGGCTGGGAATTGACCTTGCGGTCTCCGCGAATTGCTAAGCGCGGCCAGGTTTACGTGACGTATTCGAATCAGATAGCGCAGGGTAAGGGTGCTATCAACGGCGGGTTGACTGATTTCTCGCCGCCCGGTGGAGGCTATTTTTTGCTGGATCATGATCAGCGAAATACATTGCACGTGGGCGGCAATGTCAATTTACCGTGGAGCAGCTATGCTTCGACTGATGTTTACTACGGTTCAGGATTTACGAATGGAGATGCCGTGCCGCCAGAACCAGATCACTTACTGGGTCACACCACATTTGACCTGACTGCGGGAAGAAACTTCGGAGAACGATTTTCGCTGGGCGTCAGCGGGATTAATGTTGCCAATCGCAGGGTGCTGCTGGACAACAGCTTTACATTTGGCGGCACGCATTATATAAATCCACGCGAGATTTTCGTACAGCTACGCTACCGTTTTCACTACTGAGCTGTGCGGCGAGCCAGTCGAAATTGCATGGTGAAAATGACTTTTCGTTTTTATGGAAAATGTTAGACTAGATAAAATCTTACGGCGATGGAGTTCGCCATAACCGTTCCGGATAAAGCTTTCTGGATCTGATGACTCCTGGCTGCCAAATGGCGCCAGGAGTTTTTTGTCTTTAGTAGTCTATTGCATGCGTTGAATATTTCACGGTCGCGGATTGGAGCGCGCTTGAAAATTATGCTGATCGCATTATTTGGTGCTGCCGGTACGCTGGCCCGTTACGGGTTGCAAGGAGTTGTGCAGGTCCGGACCGGCGGAACTTTTCCGTACGGCACGTTACTCGTGAACCTGACTGGCTGTTTCTTGCTGGGCTTGATCGCGCAGTTCACCATGAATCGCATGGTGATTTCGCCGGACTGGCGCGTGGCCATTGCGGTGGGATTCTTTGGCGGCTACACAACTTTTTCAAGCTTCGGATGGGAAACCGCCAAAATGATGGAAGACGGCGAATGGCTGCGCGCGTCCGCCTATGTTGCGGCGAGTGTAGTCGCTGGATTGTTTCTGTCCGTGGCAGGGATTCGCCTGGCTAACAGATTTTAGGAGCATGCGGAGATAGCTATGACCCACGAGAAATTTGAAGGCGAGCGAGTGCTGATGCGCATCCACGTTGGCGAGTCGGATAAATGGCGCGGAAAATCGCTACACGAAGCGATTGTAGAAATGTTGCGCAAAGAGGGCTTTTCGGGTGCAACGGTCTTGCGCGGGGTGGCGGGATTTGGCGGTTCCAGCGTATACCACACCGATAAGTTGCTGCGAATGTCTCAGGATCTGCCGATTATTCTGGAAGTGATCGACACCGGCGAACGCATCGAGCAAATTTTGCCGCGTCTGGATGAAATGGTGGACGGCGGCCTGATTACCCTTGAAAAGGTCCGTGTAATTCTTTACCGGGCCGCCAAGCGATGAATGGTAAGCATGTTTTTCTTCAGATGAAAATCTGCAATTGCCTGCCATAATTTCTAGATGCCTGAACAACAAAAAACAGGGTCGTGGCTGAATCGCACTGTTCTCGGTGTGGGTTTAACCAGCCTTTTTAGCGATTGGAGTCATGAGACTGCTACGGCCGTTCTGCCGGCGTTTCTTGCGGTGATTGGGGCCGGGCCTGCATGGCTCGGAGCCATCGAAGGCATTTCCGACGGCTTATCCAGTTTCGCAAAATTAGCATCCGGGCATTTCACCGATCGATTGAAACATCGCAAACCTCTCGCGGTGGCCGGTTACGCATTTACGGCGTTGGCGACCGCATCATTTGCATTTGCTACGCACGCGTATCACGTTTTGTTCGGGCGAACGGCAGCGTGGCTGGGGCGCGGCATTCGTTCGCCTGCAAAAAAAGCGTTGTTGGCCGCTGATACTCCTCCGGGCGCTTATGGCCGCGCTTTTGGCCTGGAACGATTGATGGACACGATAGGGGCAATTGTTGGGCCGCTGACCGCTTTGTGGCTGCTGGAGGTTACCGGACATTCCTATCGCAAAGTATTTTTGTGGACGCTGCTGCCAGGTTTATTGGCGGCGGCTTTGTTTTGGCTGCTGGTACGCGAGAAGCCGATTGTCGCCAAGCCCAAGCAAACATTTTTTGGCGGAATGCGCGCGTTGCCAGTTCCCTTTCGCCGATTGCTTGTCGGTGTTGGTATTTTTGGCGCCGGCGATTTTTCGCATACTTTGTTGATTCTGTACGCCTCACGCATGCTTTCTCCGCTTCACGGTCCAGCGCGAGCCGCGAGCATCGCAGTCGGTCTTTACACTGTCCACAATGTGTTTTATGCCGGTTCGGCGTACCTGAGCGGCTGGTTAAGCGATCATGTTCGGCAGCGCAAGGTCGTGCTTGCCGCAGGTTATGGACTCGCCGTGGTGACCGCCGTTTTATTGTGCCTGGCGACGCAGTCACTTTGGTTACTTGGCGTGATTTTTATTTTGGCTGGCTTGTACATCGGAACTGAAGAAGCTTTGGAGGATTCGCTGGCAGCCGAGATTGTGCCCAAGGAGCAGCACGGAATGGCCTTTGGGACTTTGGCGGCCGTAAATGCCGTGGGCGATTTTGTCTCCAGTATGGTTGTTGGCTTTCTTTGGAGTGCTGTAAACGTGCAAACGGCTTTCGCTGTTTCTGCGATTCTCTTCGCTATCGGGGCAATTCTGATTCTTCGATTACGTACCTCCTGATTTGCGGTTGCATGGCGTAGCCCACCGTGTTAGCTTTGGCGAACAAAAGGCGAATCACCTTGGAGGCCCAACTATGCCTGAATCCCTGGCAGTGCGCACTGCGGCGGACACCTCGTCAATCACCCGCGTGCGCGAAGTGCTGGACGGCTTTGCTTTACGGGATCGCGACGGCGAAATTTTGACCGCTGTGCGGCACTTCCCCGCGCGTGCCGCGCAATGGGCGCACTTCCCCGCCTGGGTTCACGCGGATTTGCGCGCGGCGTATAAGGCCAAGGGTGTAGAGAGGCTGTACAGCCATCAGGCAGCAGCTGCAGAGGCGGCACATGAAGGAAAAAACATTGTCATCGTTACTCCCACGGCTTCGGGAAAAACGTTGTGTTACAACCTGCCGGTTATAAACGCAATTCTGGATAATTCCGATACTCGCGCGATTTATTTGTTTCCTACCAAAGCGCTGGCTCAGGATCAACTAGCTGAAATTCATGATTTGAATCAGCGCCTCGACAATAGGTTCGGTGTTTTCACCTACGACGGCGACACACCCGGCGACGCACGCAAAGCGATACGCGAAAAAAGCCACATCGTGCTGACCAATCCGGACATGCTGCATACCGGAATTCTTCCTCATCACACGCGGTGGACGCGGCTGTTCGAGAATTTGCGATATATCGTGCTGGATGAATTGCATACCTACCGCGGGGTATTTGGCAGCCATCTTTGCAATGTACTGCGACGCCTGCGGCGCATTGCCAATTTTTATGGCTGCCAACCGCAATTTATTTGTTGCTCAGCGACGATTGCCAATCCTGGAGATCTTGCCGGCAAACTTCTGGAGACGGATGTAGAAGTTTTGAATGCGAATGGGGCACCGGCCGCGGAAAAAACTTTTGTGTTTTATAACCCGCCAGTGGTGAATCGGGCTCTGGGAATCCGGCGAAGCTACATCAATGAAGCCTGCCGCGTTTCGCAGGAATTTCTAAAGCGTGACCTGCAAACCATGGTGTTCGCGAATTCGCGTTTGCATACCGAGCTGATGCTGACCTATCTGCAACAGGCCAATCCGCAGCAGCCAGGCAGGGCTACGAAAATTCGCGGATACCGCGGCGGGTATCTGCCGAATGAACGCCGGGACATCGAACGCGGGTTGCGCGACGGCCAGATTCGAGGCGTCGTTTCTACCAGCGCCCTGGAGTTGGGCATCGATGTGGGGTCGCTGGACGCCGTGGTCATGGCCGGTTATCCGGGAACGATTGCGGCGACGTGGCAGCGCGCTGGTCGAGCAGGCCGGCGAAGCGGCAGCTCCTGTGCCGTGTTAGTAGCCTCGTCTGCGCCGTTGGATCAATTTATTGTGCGAAATCCAGATTATTTTTTTGGCAATACTCCAGAGCATGCATTTATCCAACCAGACAATCTGGAAATTCTCATCAACCATTTGAAGTGCGCGGCTTTCGAACTGCCCATCGGACCCGAGGACCGCTTCGGAGATGTGGATGTGCAGGACATTTGCGCGCGCCTTGCGGAAGCGGGCTTTTTGCACCGCGCCGGAGAAAATTATCACTGGACCCAGGAAGCTTATCCCGCCGATACGGTCAGCCTGCGTTCGGTGACTAGCGACAATTTCGTGATTATCGATGTCACTGGCGCTCCCACCGCAATTGGTGAAGTTGATTTTTCAAGCGCCCTGACTACCGTGCATGAAAAGGCCATTTACATCCACGGCGGGCAGCAATATCACGTAGAGCACCTGGATTTCAAAGAGCGCAAAGCTTACGTCAAGCGCGTGGATGTGGACTATTACACGGACGCGATTCGCTATACCCAGGTTTGTATTCTGGAATGCGCCGAAGAAACGCGGGTGAGCGATTCGGCTCCGGACACTCCGGCGCTGCGCTCCTTCGGCGACGTATTGGTGCGCTCACAGGTGATTGGATTCAAGAAGATCAAGTTTTTTACCAATGAAAATATCGGCGCTGGAAACTTGGAACTACCCGAAAACGAAATGCACACGACGTCTTACTGGATCACGCTCGAGCGGGCCCTACTGGAATCCCTGCCGTTTACGATTAGCGAGCGCCAGAGCGGAATGTTTGGCTTGCTGCACGCTCTCGCTTCGGTTGCTACGCTGCTGTTGATGTGTGACCGGCGCGATCTGGGAACCGCTATTGGTGAGAAACCGCCATATACCGATGATCAGGAGGCGGCCATGGACGCAGTGCAACTGCGTGATCGAATTTCTCAGAATGCCAAGGAATTCTTTGAGCCAAATTTATATTTGTTTGACGCTTATCCTGGCGGTATTGGATTTTCTGAGCCGTTGTACCGCGCGCATAACATTTTGATGCAGCGGACGCGAGAGCTGATCGTCGCGTGTGAATGCTCAGCGGGCTGTCCTTCCTGTGTGGGACCCGCGGGGGACCTGGCTCCGCGAGCGAAAGAAGCTGCGTTGGCTCTTCTAGGACGGCTTTGCGATTCGAACAGCGAGGCCCGCTAGATGGCCACACTCGATCACAAATTTTCGCGCCTGGCGGCGTTAAAACCTGCGCGTCCCGCGACGGTACGAGCTACAACGCTTCGGGAACCGTGCGAAGAAGACACTTTAGCGCGGCTCCTCGGTGCTGGTGTGTCCACCAATCGTTTTGGCGAGCACCTTGCCGTGCGAAACTGGTTTTCCACTCCGGAATTTGCCGCTCCTCACTCGATTTGTTTGCAGCTTCTTTGCCAGCAACGCGATGAAGTTATTTCGCGTCGCGCTCGCGTAGCTCTGGAAAACCCAGAAAAGTGGCTTTTTCTGGACACCGAGACTACCGGACTCGCTGGCGGCACCGGAACTTACGCATTTTTGATTGGCCTAGCCTGGTGGGATGCCGGAGGTCTGCAGGTCGAGCAATTATTCATGCGCGATTTCGCGGAGGAACATTCCGTCTTATGCCAACTCGCTGCGCGGCTTGCCGAGCGCCCGGTGCTGGTGACCTTCAACGGGAAGACCTTCGATTGGCCGCTACTGGAAAATCGCTTTAGGATGACTCGTTCGATTGCAGTCCCCACCCTCGCGGCCCATCTCGATTTGCTTCATCCGGCGCGCGCACTTTGGAAATTTCGCCTTGGATCGGTTCGCCTCACCGATCTGGAACGCGAAGTTTTGAATCCGACGCTGCTTGGATGGCGCAGAGAAGACGACGTGTCGTCGAGATTTATCCCGCAATTTTATTTTGATTATCTTCGCGGTGGGCCGCCGGAACCGCTACTTGGCGTTTCGCGCCACAATCAAATGGATCTTCGCGGGCTGGGCGCGCTGTTTGGAAAAATCAATTCATTGTTGGCCGAAGAAGCTAATCCTGACGAGCAGATGCACGGCTTGGATCTTTTTGGGCTGTCGAAGTTTCTGCATCGTCGAGGCGACAAAGGGCGCGCGCAACTCGCCTGCGCTCAAGCCGTCGATGTGGGCTTACCGCTGGAGTTTCATTCACGGGCTCAGCACGACTTGGCGCTAATGGCCAAACGAAAAGGCGAGCATCAACGCGCGGTGGAACTTTGGAATGAGATTCTAGCGCATGAGACTCTCCCTGATTCTTCAGAGGCGATTCACGCCTGCGAACAGTTGGCCATTCACTATGAGAAGCGCGTCAAAGATTATGAACGAGCGCTGGAGTTTGCGCACCGCACTCGCAAACTATTACGTGTCCAGGCAAGGCAGGTAAACATTTTTGCGAGGAGTGGATTCGCGCGCCGCGAAGATTTGTCGTTGAAACGAATCAAGCGGCTGGAAGGGCGATTAACAAAACGCGCCGGGAAACTACTGACGTTGGCCGATACCAGCGCCGCCGCTGGCACGATCTGAATCCGCGCGGGGAAGGCTGGTCATGGTTACGTCCCCAGGCTTGGCGGGGTCTAACGGCGGTTCGGGTGAAGCAGGCCAGCTGATCGCTTTGGTGGCGCCGTCAAATATTTGGCGCGTGGTTCCTTCGACGCTCAGGCATTCGGCCTCCAGGCATCGAAGATAAACACCGCCGTCCGTCGAATCGAAAGAAAAAAAGTTGGGGCGTCGAAACAACTTCGTGCGCTGCTCGTATTTCTTCTCCAGCGCCTCAGAATATTGTCCGAAAAAGCGCGCCGCTTCGGCTGTGTTGCTGAGGCGCAGCAGACTTACAAGTACCAGGCGCTTGGTGCGTTTGTGTTCGTAAACCACGTAACGATCGCCGTCCCACGCAGCGGCGAGGGCACTTGCGCGATCCTCCCCAAGAAATTGCTTCAACACTTCTTTCCAGCCGAACTCGCCCATGACGTTTTGTTCGAGCTTGGTCCAGTCCGGTCCCAACAATTTGTCGATGTCCGGTAGATTCTCCGTCGACGGTATTTTCCCTGAATGATAAAGCGCCGGATGCATAATCTGTTGCGTGGAAATGGGAGGATTGGTAAAAACCGCAGGAAGGCCCTTCCAACCGGTGTTTTTTAGCAGATCGGCGGAAAAAGTGAGGCCCGCAAAATACGGAAACACCAAAGCGTCTTTCAAAAAGGGTGGCGACTTTTTTAAGGCCGGAGTGCTGCCCATGTCTCCGACAAGCATCGAGGGATCGATGACGGGCAAATCCTTGAGCGACCGGCCGCTTTCCTTCAATAAATAATCGATCATGGCCGCCATCGCGCTGCCTTCTAGAACCGCTTCTCTGGCGAGCTCGCCATCATCGTTGGGCCGGGCAGCTTTCGCCCACGTTTCAATTTGAAAATGCTGATCCTCCAGAGCGTGAGTCAACTCATGAGCCATCACCATTCTTTGATCCGCCAAAGGAATCCAATCCGCGATGTAAAATTCATGAGCTTTCGGATCATAAAGGCCGGCGATCTGCTCGGTCAGAAGATCCACCATAAACGAATCGATATCGAAGCCCTTGGGAAGCAGCCCAAATGCTTCGGCGCTGCGCGCAGAGGCGTAGCGTTCCGCAGGTTCTTTGTCCTCATTCATTTCGCTTATGACGTAAGCGCGAATTTCTTCGCGGGAACGAAGGGTTTTCTTAACTGGCGTGCGAAGTTTCAAGCCGGTAATTTGGCTCATCTGAGCGAGAACTTCGTCGGCAGCGGCGGTGAATTCGGCAGCGGCAGCGGACTTGGCAGGATCCGGCGACGTAATGGCGGGAGATTTTTGGGCACATGTGTTGCCGCAGGTGAGCGAAAGAACCAACACGGCCGAGACCAGCGCCAGAGGAGAAACAGAATTCCGCAAAAAAAGCATGGTCTTGCAGAATAACAGATTTGGCAATTTTTTAGCGGAACGGGCCAGACCACGATTCTGAGGTCATAGGAGTCCTGTTCTGAATCCTTAACATGATGGTAATAGTAGTGTACCCTGCTCGTGGGTGTTGCCGGATCTGAGGGAAAAATGCTTCCAGGTCTTCGTTTGCGGCGCGTCCGCGAACACTTGGGATTAACGTATCGGGACGTAGAACGTTGCAGCTACGAGATCGCTGCAAAGCGCGGGCGCCCGGAATTCATTCTGCATATCAGCCGCTTGGCGGACATGGAGAACCGGAATGTGGTGCCCGGACTGCACAAATTGTATGCGCTGGCCGTGGTTTACCATTTAAATCCTGCAGAAATTTTCCGCTGGTATGAAGTTCCAGTTGACGAATTTTTCGCGGACGGAGCAATGTTTCCTGCTCCGCAGACGCATCTCGGCTCGCCACCGTCGTCGCTGCGGGTTCCACTGCGATTTGATCCCGCTTTTGATCCGGCGCGCACCACTTATCTTTCGCGCATGGTGGAACAGTGGGGTAACTTAGAAGGTACCCTCCTCGATAATCACCAAAAATATCGTTACGGGTACATCGGTTTAAATGACCGGCGAATGATGCCCTTGTTGCGGCCTGGAAGTATCGTCATGGTGGATGTGTCCATGCGACGGATACAGGATGTGGATTGGACGTCGGAATATGACCGCCCGCTGTACTTTGTGGAAGTGCGAGAAGGCTACCGGTGCGGGTGGTTTCATCAGGACGGCTCGCGGCTGGTTATGCAGCCGCACCCGCTGTCGCGCTGTTTGCCAGAATGGTGGCAAACGCCGGGCGACGCCGAAATCGTTGGACGGGTGACCGGAGTGGTTACACGGTTGAACGAGCCGTGGAACAATTGGGCTGAAGTACTTCCAGCAGCACACGCAGATTCGAACAGAAAAGCTCCTTGAGGTAATCCGGAGCGCCTTCCGGCAGTAACACACGATAAGCTTCCATACGCTGCCAATGTAGCGCGCTAACCTCGCGGCCACCCTGCATCGCGTCCAAACATGCGCGCAAATCCTCTTCCTGGCTGGCTAACGGCGTTTCCAGGATTTTCTCGAAAACTTGTTCATGACAAATCTGCAGCGCTTGTTGAATAGCCGGGTCTGGGTACAGCGCCGCGAGACCGGCATGCTCGTATCTTCCGCTGGATAAATCACGCAAGGAAGCAATGTAGGTCAAGCGCGACAGAAGACCGGGAATTCCAGCGAGAGTAGTGGTGGTGAAATCCTGAATGATCCGGCGGTTCTGTTGGAGTTGTGTGAGTGCTTCCATAAGGTTCCCGCGCTGTTCCGCAGGCAGAACTTTTTGAACCCCTAAATTTAGCCTGAGTTGTTTCCGTTCATGTTGAGCACAGGAGGCTCCAACGTGAACAGAGACAAATTGTGCGTCGCGCTCTTAGCTCTCGCTGCGGTGATAGTAACGCCGGTCATCGCAATCGTCAATTTTAACCATAAAGTTAACATAGCCGAAGGTAATCCGATCCCGCCGCCCGTACCGCCAGTGCTGGTTGCCGAGGGTAACCCCATTCCTCCACCCGTACCGCCAGTGCTGGTTGCCGAAGGTAACCCCATTCCTCCACCTGTACCGCCAATCCTGGTTGCCGAAGGTAATCCCATTCCTCCGCCCGTACCGCCGGCGGTCGCGTTCAGTGTCTGATCAGAATGGTCCGCAGCGTGTGTTTTGCACTGTTCGATTTGCATAATACGTTGCGGGCCGCTTTTCTGCCGCAGATCACTTGAAACGGAGTTAAAGCTTCTTAAGTTATCACTTGGTACCTACTAAAAAGGGTATAAAAGTGATAGCATGCCCGCTTGGGCATAAAATTACCGCTGCTTGTGGAAGTTCCCTGGGCCGCCACCTTCGCAATGCAACTGGCGCTGTGCGGCATTCTGGTTACTTTCGCTCATTTTCGCAGGCTGCCTTTTTTCACCGCGTATATAGCTCTTAATGTCGCTCAGGGAGTACTGTTATTTGTAGTTTATCAACACTATGACCCGTATTCTCAGGCCGCCTTTCTAGCCGGCTGGTGGTCCGAAGCCATTACACTGCTGGCTCGCCTCTTCGCCACCGTCGAAATATTGCATCTGGTTCTGAGTCCCTATCGTGGCATCTGGGGCTTGGCGTGGCGAGTCGTCGCTGGGACTTCGGCGGTGATGCTGATATTCGTGGTCGGGGCTTCCCAAGGAGACCCCGGGCGGGCGTTGATGCACGCCGACCGGGGTTTCAACTTAATTTTCGCCACGGCGCTCATATCCTGTCTGGCATTAATTCGCTACTATTCGATCCGCGTTGAGAATGCTTACAAGGCTTTGTTGATTGGATTTTGCTTTTATGCGTGCGTCAAGATTCTGTTGAGTACCTTTTTGTACGGTTTTTTGCATGGCCAACACTTGCAATACGCGGCGATCTGGCAAATCGTCTCGGTCACTCCTTATTTGCTAATTCTTCTGTTTTGGAGCGTGGCTTTAGCGCACCCCTTGCCGAAAAGGCGAGAGCAGCAGTCAATTTTGCCCACTTCTGTATACCAGCGGATTTCTCCTGAAATTAATCTTCAACTTCAGGCTATCAACAAGCAGTTGATGAACTTCTTTAACATAAAGGAGGAGCCACAGCAGTGAATTACTCTGCAGCCGTCTTCGCGACTATCGGGCTCTTGTTCCTGCTGGCTATCGCGTGGCTGGCGTTTTCCGGGACGCGTCGCAAAACGGAAGCGGTGCGAACTGGGGGCCGGGAGCGCGAGTGCCCTCATATTTCCCACTTCCCGCAAATCAAACAGGCCTTAGCGAATGCGGATTTTATTTACCTCAGAGATCAAGGATACCCCGCACTTGCCAAACGCATTCGAAAGGAGAGACGGCGGATTGCGCTCAATTATTTGGCCTGTTTGCGTGTTGAATTCGAAAAACTCTTGCACCTCGCGCGCATGGTTGCGGTGATGTCACCGCATGTCGCAGTCGCGCAAGAGGTTCAAGGTTTCCGGTTAAACCTGGAATTTACCTACCGCTATTATTTAATTTACTTCCGCTTGGTCAGTGGCGTAGCTCCCCTGGAGGCCATCGGGAACCTCAGCAATCTCGTCAGTGCATTGATGGTTCGCATGGAAACGGCTGTAAGCGAGCTGGGTGCGCAGGCTGCTTTAGGCGCGGAGTCATTACCTCACAACGGTGGTGGTTTGGACGCGGGCGGATAGCAGTACATTGATGGCATCCAGGACCTGCTTCTTATCCAGCGGCTTTTTCACCGCAAACCTGGTTGCAGTCTTTTCGTCAAAGGTGTTATTCCGCAAGTCCGGCCTGTACATTCTAATGACACGCTGAGACAGCGCGGGTCTCTTTTCGACAAGCCAGTCGTAAAAACTTTTTGTGAGCTGGGTATCAGCAACGTCGCAGTCCGCAAGAATAACGTCAAAATCGTATTTGTCGATAACGCCGTGGAACTCGTCTCTGTTTTTCGCCATGTGAATTTCATATTCGTGCCCGTCGAGGATTCCGTTCAGGCATTGCAAAACGGCAGGGTCGGAATCAACGCAGAGCAGCAAGCCTGGTCTTTCGGTGTTTTCCGTCTGTGAGTTTCCATTCTGGGGTGTAGGGTTGCCATCCAGTGGTAATTCGATGGTAAAGGAAGCGCCGCGCTGAGGAAGATTGCGGACGCGAATGGTGCCGCCGTGTTCGGTCACGATTCCATAGCAGATGCTTAAGCCCAGGCCGGTTCCTTTGCCTACCGGCTTGGTCGTATAGAAGGGATCAAAAACGCGCGAGGCTTCCTGGACGCCGGGGCCGCTGTCGGTGAACTCCACGAAGACTCTGACTTTGTCCGAACGAGTGGTGACCCACAAATCGCCGTCGGCGGAGCTTTCCAAAATAGCATCGACGGCATTGTTCACCATATTGAGAAACACCTGCTGCAATTGATGAGGATCGGCGGACATAACTGGAAGGTCTGCGGCAAGGTTCAAATGCACGCGAATGTTGCTCATGCGCAGGTCGTAATCGCGTAACGCCAACGTATCTTCGAGGATGTGATTAATCATGGTGGGCAGGCGTTCAGGTTTGTGCTGCCGGGCGAAGCTCAATAAATTTTGCACGATGCGATGAGTGCGCTGCGCCTGTTTGTAAAGCTTTTCGGAATATTCCATTCCTTGCGGACCCATCTGGCCGCTGGCGCTTAGTAACTGGCTGTATCCGAGAATGGCGGTCAGCGGGTTATTTAATTCGTGAGCAACTCCGGATATCAGCTGTCCGACGGCCGCCATTTTCTCACTGTTTAGTAGCTGTTCCTGAGTGCGTCGAAGATTTTGATAAGCCTGGCGAGATTCATCGTAGAGCAGGGCTCTTTCGGTGGCGTTGGAGATCTGGCTGCCGACGGCAATGAGCAAGTTCACGTCGGCCGGAGAAAATTCACGCGGCGTGCGGCTCCCTACCACAAGTCCACCAAGAGGTCGACCCTTGGACCACAACACCACGACGTAAGAAGAAACGATGCCCTCTTTGGTTAGGGCGTTGCGAAAAATCGCGGGCAGCGCAAGCCCGTGAGCGGATAAAAATGTCGCATGGACCGCTTTGATGTGTTCCAGCAACTCTGGTTGTAGGTCAACTGGCGGCAAGAGCCGCGCCAACTCCGATCTTTGGCCAACGGCTGCGACGCGCCGCAGTTTGGTGCCGCTCTCATCGAAAAGAAATAGCGAAGAGGTATCCAGGCCGAACAACTCCGAAAGCTGAGTTAATGTCCTCCGCAGCGAATCGGTCAGATCCATGGATTCGGTGAGCGTCTGAGCGATGGAGTTCAATACCATGAGCTCGCGATTTCTACGGCGGATTTCGTGCTCCGCTCTTTTTCGTTCACTTATATCCAGCACGAAACCCTGATAGGCGGTCACGTTTCCGGAATTGTCGCGGATGGCCACGGACGATTCCAGCACGCTGCGCACTTCCCCATCCTTGCGTCGCATATCGAATTCGAAGTCCGCAACGCTGCTATGTTCATGCAGCAGTCTTTTCAGGCGATCGCGTTCCGCAGCGGTTACGTAAAGCGAACCGGCGATATCGACGTTCATGAGTTCTTCGCGCGAATCGTAGCCTGTCATTCGAAGCAGCGCGTCGTTGAAATCCAGAAAGCGGCCCTGCGGCGTGGAAATAAATACACCTTCCTGCACATTGGAAATCAGAGTGCGGTATTTCTCTTCCGCGCGTTTGCGGTCGGTAATGTCCTTAAGAACATGTATGGTACCCAGAGGATTTCCCGCGGAATCTGAGAAAGCGGAATTTGAGGCCAGAAAATAACCTCGCAGCCAAGGGTCGGGATCGTCTCCCTCGCCGGCTACGCCTTCGCAAAAGGGACAAATGTCGTAGCTCACACCATTGCGTGGCAGCAAGTTCGTGACCGGGCGACCTACCAGAGCGCTGAATTCCCTTCCCAATAAATGACTCAGCCGTTGATTCGCGCGCAAAACACGGCCTTGCCCGTCGTGGACCAGGATTGGATCGCCGATGGAGTCAAAAGTGTAGGCCCACTGCTTTTGAACGGTGGCGAGTTGTTCGAAGAGCCGAACGTTTTGCAACGTTAAACCAAGAAGATTGCCGATATTAACGAGATAAGCGATTTCATCTGCCTGGAAACGTTTTTCTCCCGCGGTACCGACGGCGAGAATTCCCAACGCTCCGCTCTTGCCGCGCAGCACAATCGTAACCATTTCTTGTACCGCCAGCTCGGCAACACAGTTCCATATGTCTCGATCGGTCTCGGGGTATAAAAGCAGGAAGTCTGAGGAGCCTTCGCGAAATAATTTTTCCAGCCATGGCTCGGCTAGCGCTAACTGGGCGCATTCGCTAAGGAATTTCTCGCTGAACCCAACGGAAGCCCGCAGCGCGAGCTGCGCCGCAGAGCCTTCTCCTTCAATCAGGCGAATCAGGCCGTGCGTCGCCCCCAGGCTTTCCACCACTTGAACCAGCACACTATCGAGAAGTGCGCGAACTGAAAGGCTTTGGGTGCTAGCCGTTGTCAGTAGCGTGAGCCTGCGCATCTTGTCGTTCAATTCGTCGGTGCGCGCGCGGCCACTCTCCAGCACCACCACGATCATGGCGATGCCCAGCGCTACGCCTAAGAGATTGTCGAAGGCCGTGCGCAATAGGAACACAGGCGATTCCACCCACGTCGGCCGGTCTAGCCCGTGGAGGCCATATGCGAAAAGCAATCCCGCGAGCAGCTCGGAACCGTATCCGGAACCGTATCTCTCTCGGGCTCTACGCCCGCGCCAGAGCATCCAGCCCGCCACCAGCAGAACAGCACTCTCAATGACTGTCGTGGCCCAGCGTGCTGCATTGACGTGAAGTCCATTGGCATCCAGATAGATAACGGTTATAAGAATCAACGCCATAGGCGGAAAAATTGGCCAGTGTAGCCGGTCGGAGGCCGCGGTGTACTGAATCACGGCCAGCAGAAACAATAGCGAGCTGGCCACATGTCCCACCACCTGCATGACGCCAAGGCCCCGCATAGGAGTGATTGCCAGGGCCGCTTCGCTGATGGAAGTCAAGGTAAAGACCGACCAACCAATAAGCCACGAACGGAAATAATTGGAATGATGATCCTTACGAAACAGCAGAAACAGCACCAGCAGAACAATGGAGGACGCGGCTTCAAAGAAAGCAATGCTTAAGAGGCCTTGGTTTGGTAACACGATGCGCCCTTTCCACGCAGAGATGCCGCACTTCCAGCTGGGCAGCTACGGCGGGACACTCATGAATGGACTACAAAAGCTATAAGAGAGAAGCCTATCGCGACGCTAACACGCTATTTTCAGACTAGGCAAGGCTTCGCAATTCCTGGTGTGCTGTCCCATATAATGACTATAGGGAGCCAACCGCCGTGCCAACCGACGTAGAGATAGAAAACATCCTGGTCGTAGATGACGAGGAAGCAATTCGGGAAGTTGTCTCGACGATGCTCGAGTCGAAGGGGTATCACTGCACGACAGTCCCCAATGGTCGAGCCGCTCAGGAACAAGTAAAGCGCTCTACACCAGACCTCATTTTGAGCGACATGATAATGCCGGAGATGGACGGCCTCAAGTTGCTGGAGTGGATGCGCCAGTACGATCCGGAAGTTCCGGTAATCATGGTCACCGCCATCCATGATATTTCCACTGCGCTGGAGTCGATTCGCAGAGGCGCCTACGATTACATATTGAAACCCTTTGAAAAGGATCAGCTATTTCTAGGCGTGGGAAGAGCGTTGGAACACCGCAAGCTGATCTCCGAGAATCGCAGCTACCAGCGTAATCTTGAGCAGTTGGTCGAGGAGCGCACCGCGCAACTTACCGGCGCAATTGCGCAACTTGAACAATCTTACGACGACACCCTGGAGGCGCTTGGCAGCGCCCTGGACTTAAAAGATGCCGAAACCGAGGGCCATTGCCAGCGTGTGACGGCGTTTTGTATATCGATCGCTAAAGCGATGGAAGTCCCAGGCCCCTATCTTTCAGTGCTGGCGCGCGCTGCGTTTTTGCATGACATTGGAAAAATGGCCATCCCCGACAGGATTCTGCGCAAACCTGGTCCTTTGAACGACGAAGAGAAGCAGATCATGAGGAAGCACTGCGATATCGGCTATAACATGCTGATTCGTATTCCATTCCTGCGGGACGCTGCGGAAATCGTGCTGGCTCACCAGGAATTTTTTGATGGTTCTGGATACCCGAGACAATTAAAAGGCGAACAAATTCCGCTCGGAGCGCGCATCTTCACCATTGCCGATTCCATGGACGCCATGATCAGCGACCGCCCCTATCGCAAGGCCCTGCCACTCTCGCATGCTCGCGGCGAAATCAAGCGCTGTTCCGGGACGCAATTCGACCCCAAAGTTGTAGAAGTATTCATGCGTATCCCGGAAGAACATTGGATCGAGCTGCGCGAAAATCTGGGTTCGCCATTCCGCCTTGCGCACCTCAAGAATCTTTCCTGAATTTGTCGTTAATTAAGGCTACTAAAGCCTCGATGCCAGTGGCGAATTGTGGCTCTGGCGTGATCAGACTCACCACCAGATAGCCCTCGCCAGGGAAATCGTAGAAGTGGCCAGGGTGAACGTAAGCGCCGTGAATATTCAGCAATTCCAAGACGAGCTCCTCATCACCTCCGGTCACCGGAACTTTGACTATGGCGTACCAGCCTCCTTCCAGATTTAACCGGGTACACAATTTCTGCGATGTTAAAAGCTTGTCGAGGTGCGCGACATTGTTTCGCACTCGCTCCATACATTGCTGCCGAAAGTTTTGACGCAGCTCCAGCAAGACTGGCAGGGCCAATTGCATTGGAGTATTCATCGAAAGATAAGTGTCCGCGATCATCTCAAGTCTGGCGATCGCTTTTTGTTTCAGCGCCTCTGGCCCCGTGACGATTAACCAGGCGACTTTCATCTGCGGCAAGCCGGACATTTTGGACAGGCCGCTCATGGTGAAGGTTAACGCTTTATTATTTGAAGCCAAGCTTGGCGCGATGTCGTTTCCCAGCGAGAAATCCAGAAACACTTCATCGGCAACTAAAGCGAGATCGCGCTGTACACAAATCTCATTCAATCGATGCATGTCTTCAGCCTTGCAGAAATGACCCGTGGGATTGTTTGGGTTTACTACGATGATGGCTCGCGTGCCTGGCGTGATGGCCCGTTGCAAAGCGTGAAAATCAATTTGCCAGCCGTAGTCATAAACCAGTGGATAGGGCACCGTAGCCACGTCTTGAATTTCCGCGAGAAAATTGAAAAGTGGATAGCCTGGCTGGGGAATCAATACTTCATCGCTGGGATTGCATAGGGTGCGAAATAAAAATGAGTACGCTTCGCTGGTGCTGGTCGTCAGAAAAACATCATCGACACTCACCGCGCAGTTGCGGGATCGGTAGTAATCGATGACCGCATTGCGTGCCGTGAGCAGTCCCTGAGGAACAGGTTCGTACCTCAGCCCCGCCGGATGGCTAAGCGCCCCCAAAATCCGTCCTGTATCGAAATAAAAACCACACTTTGTGGGATTCGATTCGGTTAAGTCAATTACCGCTTTACCGGCAGCCAACCGATTGGCCAACGCTTTACTTAGTGGGTTGGGTTGCAGGTTCCAGGCTGTGCGGTCGGAAAACATTCGCCGAAGGTTAGCATGACCGGCGAGAAAAACTGCTCAATCGCGAATAATTCGTTGCCGTTTGCCGATAACGGTCCCCAGGTTATCGGCCAAGGTAAAGAAGTACCGCCAGAAAGATCCACAGCGCATCGAGAAAGTGCCAGAAATAGGAAGTAACTTCCGCGGCGGTGGCTCGACTGACTTTAGCAAGATCGAAGTTGCGCAAAGCGACGAACAGAAGAGCGCCTATGCCCCCCAGCACGTGCATCGCATGTGCCCCGGTAAACAAATAGAAAAAGCTGCTGGCAGGATTGCTGGCCATGAATACGCCCTGGTCAAAAAGCTGCCGCCAAACAAAAATTTGTCCAGCAAGAAAACCAAAACCCAAAATTGTGCTGATCCACCACAACGCTCGAAATCCAGAAAGATCCGATTTCGATAACCGCCTACGCGCCAATTCCAGCGTCACGCTGCTGGCCACCAGAATTGCGGTGTTCAACCAGATGATTTCCGGAAATTGAAATGTGGCCCACTCGCCGCCACCACCCTTGCGAACCACGTATGCGGTGACTAGCGCCATAAAAAACATCAGGATGGAAACGATTGCTACAGCAATGCCGGTAAGATAACGTCCTGACGGAACGCGCCTGAAAGGCCGCCCCCAGCCGCCGTCATCCCCGCCACCCTCATTGGCTGGAGGTTTTCCGCCGCCAACGCCGCCGACGTTTTCGATGATCAGTTCGATTTCTTGAACATCGGTGGTGGATCGCACAGTAGCCTCGACTTGGCTTCAAGATAAACGTGAAGAAGTGGAGAAAGTCACAGATGAACGCGAATACGTACCGCCGCTGCGGTGACGACCGCGTTGCCAAAATGATGTACTGCAGAAAAATGGTGCGGTCGAGAGGACTCGAACCTCCACGCCTTGCGGCGCTAGCACCTCAAGCTAGTGCGTCTGCCAGTTCCGCCACGACCGCATCGATTTAATCCTAGAGTGCCACGGCAATGCTGTCAATCAACACCAAGGACTTACGTCTCGACGCCCTTGGGAGCTAGCGGCAGCATGCTCAGCCGCTTGCCGGTGGCGTCGAAGATGGCATTGCCGATGGCCGGAGCGATCGCCATGATGGGCGTTTCGCCGGCACCCGCTGGTGCGACGTCTTTGCGATCCAGCAAGACGGCTTCGATCTCTGGAATGTCCCTGAAGCGCGGGACGCGGTAAGACGCGAAATGGGGATTCTGAATGCGCCCATTTTCGAATTGGATCGCCTCAAATAATGCCCCACCGAGCCCTTGAATAATAGCGCCTACGACTTGGTGGCGAAGACCATCCGGGTTGACAATCGCCCCGCATTCAAACGCTTCCGCCACTCGGACTACTTTCACTTCGCCTTTGCCGTCGACCGCGACTTCAACACAGGTGGCCACATAACTTCCCTTTTCGTTGCCGGCGGCCAGGCCAAATCCCTGGCCGTCGGTGGTTTTCTTTCGCGGCCAATCAAAAGACTTTGCCGCAGCTTCCAGCACCGCGCGCATCCGCGGGTCGGAAAGATTTTTCACCCGAAACGCCAGCGGATCGATCTCCGCCGCACGGGCTAGCGCATCCATATGCGTTTCGCGCGCAAAGTGATTGGCAGTGGCGGCCAGCCCGCGATACGAGCCGCTGCGCAGCACCAGCGGAACGGCGTGATATTCGACCCGTTGATTCGCCACGACGTAAGGCGTTTCTATGCCGGACTTGCCGGAGTGATAATTGTCGAACTCCCACGCCGTCAGCTTGCCATCTGAGTCTATGGCGCTTTTCACTTCAATCACGCCAGCGGGGCGAAAATACGCCCAGGTAAATTCTTCTTCGCGCGTCCAAACCACTTTCACCGGGCGTCCTGCGGCGCGTGCCAGGCGCGCGGCTTCTAGCGCGGCATCGCTGGTGTGCTTTCCGCCATACGCAGAGCCCATGTCCGGCACAATGACGCGCACATTGCTTTCCGGCACGTGAAACGTCGCGGCTAATTCATCGCGGTTGGCGAAGGGACGCTGCGTGCCAGTCCACACCGCGAGTTTCCCATCCTTCCATTGCGCCAATGCCGCGCGTGGTTCAAGCGGCGCGTGCGCGATATATTCCACCGTGTAGGTCGCATCCAAACGATGCGCTGCCCCCGCGTAGCCCTCTTGCAATGAGCCCCGTTTTATTGGGTGTTTATCCGAGCCGGCGGCGCCACCATTCTGCTTCAAATAAGAAAATAATTCGCGATTCGAAATCTGCGGCACTTCCTTCCATTGCACCTTAACGGCATCTAGCGCTTTTTGCGCTTCGTGGACAGTCGGCGCGGCCGCACCGATGAAGTCTCCATCGTGCACGAGAGTTACACCGGGTTTTGTTTTTGCCGCGCTGTCGTCGTAAGAAACGATAGTCGCGCCGAATGACGGCGGGCGTAGCACTTTGCCGTGCAGCATGCCCGGCAATCGCAAGTCCGGCGTGTATTGGTGCGCTCCGGTTACGAAAGCTCGCGCGCCCACTTTAGGGATTTCTTTTCCGGCAACAGTCCATTGCGTCGGCGGAGTGGTCGGATCGTCAGCCGGCAAAACTTGCGACAGGGTTTTGCCTTGAGCCAACTCGCCGTAGCTTGCGGAATTGTGCGAGGCAGGGTCGCTAACTTTTCCGTCGGCGGCCACCAATCCAGTAGCCGCGACGTTCCATTTTTTGGCGGCTTCGGCCACCAGCAAGTCTCGCGCCGCTGAAGCCACACGCCGGAATTCCGGAGTCATGCTGGGAGTTGACCGGCTCCCAAACGTCCCCGCATCGAATGGCGTGAGGGTGGTATCCGCGGTGACCATGCGCACGCTTTCGAACGGCACGCGCAACTCATCCGCAATCGTTTGCGCCAGCGATGTGCGTATGTTCTGCCCGATTTCTGCTTTGCCTGTAAATCCCGTGACCGTGCCGTCTTCGCTGATATGCAACCACGCGCTGATATCGTTCGGAAGCTCTTCGGGATGGAAGGATTTGGATTGTGGCGCCGTTTCCTGGCCGGCAAACGTATGCGTTGCAGAAGTGAAAATCGCAATGCCGGCGCCCAACAGATGGAAAAAATCGCGCCGCGCCAGTTCGAATTTGTGGATAGGATTTTCGCTGAACTCGAAGCGCTCTGGTTCGGGAACGAATTGTTCGGATCGCTTACTCACGGCTGCGGCTCCCGCGAAAGTTTCGCAGCATTCAATACCGCCTCCATGATGCGCGGATGCGTTCCGCAACGGCACATGTTGCCTTGCAACCCTTGCACAATGTCGGCGGCACTCGGATTCCGATTTGTCTTTAGCAGTCCGACGCTGCTCATAATCATTCCCGATGTGCAGTAGGCGCACTGAAACGCCCCAGCATCCAGAAAAGCCTGCTGCACCGGGTGCAATTTGCCATTCTGCTCGAGCCCTTCAATGGTCGTGATCGGCCGGCCCGCCGCCGCGCTTACAGGAATCTGGCAGGAGCGGCGTGGAGCGCCGCCAAGCAGCACAGTGCATGCGCCACACTGCCCTTCACCGCAACCATACTTCGTGCCCGTAAGTCCCAATTCATCGCGAAGCACGTAAAGCAGTGGTGTATCACCAGGGTAATTCACCGTATAGCGCTTGCCGTTTACTTCAAGTTGTAAAGGGTTGGCCATAACTTTTTCCAAATTTTAATTTTTGCGCACATCCGCAACAGAGGAATGCTCGAAACTTGGCTGCGCGTGGCACGTTTCGCATGTGGTCTTCGCACGATTCATCTCATGGCAGTTCAAACAGCTGTACATGGTCACCACGCTGGTAACTTCTGACATGGCCGATATCTGCGACACATTGCCGTGGCACGTCTCACATTTTACGCCTGCCGCCAGATGCGCGCGATGGGTCCAATTTACTCCCGGAATCACTTTGTAAACGCGTACCCAGGGGATCTGCTGGTTGGATGCCGCGTACTGAGCAATCTTTTGTATCGAAGGTTTGTCTTTCGCGATAGTGACGTGGCACTGCATGCACTTCGCAGCCTCGGGGAAAGTCATGAGCTTGCCCGGCTCAGGATTGATGTGGCACTCCTGGCACTTCAAACCAAAAGCCAGGTGCTGCTTGTGACTGTACGGGATCGGCTGTTCTGGAGCGGGGTGCGGGCTCGGATTGTCAGGCACGATACGTTTTGCGGACGCAGACGCGTGCGCGCTGGCGCTAGCCGTTTTGTGCGCCGGCTGCACGGCAGGTGACTCCTGCTGCGCGATGCCACGCGTCGCAATGCAAAGCAGTGCAAGCATCATTGTTAAAGCAACGATCACTAACGCAGTGGATCTTTTTCTCTCCATGAACTTCGATTCTCCCATAGATGCATTGTCCGAGCTGATGCGCTGCCGTGATCCACTGCTAAGTTTTCCTGATCACTTCTTCAATGCTGGTGCCGAAATCCTTGAGCATAACGGTGGCGCAGTTTCTTCCCGGGCCGCCGGTCACTGAGCCCCCCGGATGCGTGGTTGCGCCCGTCTGGTACAAGCCAGGAATCGGCATGTTGTGATGCGCCCATCCGGGCATCGGCCTCATCGGTCCGGTCTGCGCAGCGGTTTGCGCGCCTGCGTGGGCGCTGCCGTGCCAGAAATGCGGATTCATGCGCTCCATGTCCAACGGACTTTCTATGAAGTGCGCGAGAAACTTGTCATCCGTTAAATTCGGCGAGAAGCGCCGCAGATATTTCAGATTGGCATCGGAAACTTCTTTTTTGATGTTGTCCCAATGCTGCGGTCCTTCTTTTAATTGGTAAGGCTGCCAGCCCACGACCTTAAAGGTGTGCATTCCCGCGGGCGCCCGTGTGGGGTCAGCCACGCTGCAGCAAATTATTTGTAATGGCGGGTCCTTCAAGTTGACCACTCCGCTGGCATCGTCATAGCCGAAGCGCAAGGCGCGCTCCGAACTGGCCAGCACTCCCGATTCGCAGGGAGATAGCGTTCCGCCCGCGACTTTAAATGTAGGAGGCTCGGTGGCAGCGTAATGCGTGACGAACATCGCCGTTTCCGCTTGCCAGGTGTTCACCCCATCCACAAAATCCTGGCCCCACAATTCGCGCGGCGCCATATCCACCAGGTGTTTGATGTGAATGGTGGACACCACCGCCTTGTCCGCGCGATAAGAACTGCCATCGTTGCATTCCACGCCAACACATTTTCCATTTTCGATAATCAGCCGCTCCACCCATTTATTGGTTAGCAAAACACCGTCATGCGCTTCGATAAAAGCGGCCAGCGCCTTGGTTAACTGTCCGGAACCGCCTTTTGGAATGGGACGCCCGGAGTGTTGTTGACGAGCTGTGGCGTAGGCCAGCCGCCCGGTGCCCGGCGCGTCGGCCGGCTCTGAAGCGAGATGCGACAGGATCAGCATGAACACCCGAGTGTGTTCATCTTCAAAAGTGTCGCGAATAATTTCCCACGCGGACATTGCCAATCGCCGCTGCCACAGCTTTCCGCGAGGCTGCGCGGCTAACAGATCATTCAATGGCTTTCCAAAACCGATGGGTGTAAACGTGGCGCCCATCACCACCGGTTTAATGGCGTCAAACTCCGCCAACATTTTCCGGTAGGCATCGGCATCTTTTTTAGAAAATCTGGCAAACTCCTCGCAGGTGCGATCAAGATCGCGCCATTGCGTTAGATAACTGCCGTCAGGAAATGGCACATGGAAGACCGGATCGGGATCGATGTACTCCAAACCATAATCGCCAAGTCGCAGTTCGTTGTTGCGCATCATGGGGTTATCCATCAGGAAGGAATGCGCGGAAGAACACACGTCGTCGTGAAAACCTTTCAACATCAGTTCCGCGGTTTTTACCCCACCGCCAAGGAGCGGACGACCTTCCAGCACTACACAGCGATAACCGGCTTTCGCAAGATACGCCGCGGTCACCAGACTATTGTGGCCGCCACCAGCGACCACGATGTCAAAACGATCGTTGGCCCGCGATGACGCCGGAGCTTGCGTCGATGACGTACTTTCTTGCGCGTTGGAATTGGAACCCAATCCCAAATGCGAAACAGCTAACGGAGCGATGGCCGCTCCTTTTACAAAACCACGTCTGGTGATGTTCGTCATCGCTGTCTCCCGTTGTCTCCGCGCAGTTGCAATTCAGGTTTTCTTCACCACTTCGGCCAGGCTCGTTCCAAAATCCTTGAGCATCACGGCAGCGGCGTTGCGTCCTGGGCCGCCGGTAACCGAACCGCCGGGATGAGTTGTCGCCCCCGTTTGATAAAGACCCGGGATAGGCATGCGATGCTGCGCCCAACCGGGCATCGGGCGCATCGCGCCGCTTTGCGCTGCGCTGGAGCCGCCAGCGTGGCAACTACCGTGCCAGTTGTGCGGATTCATGCGTTCCAGGTCGAGCGGGCTCTCGATGGTGCGCGCGAGTACTTTGTCGTCCGTTAAATTTGTGGCGAAGCGTTGCAAATATTTTAAATTGGCATCGGAAACTTTTTGCTTGATGGCGTCCCAGTGCTGCGGGCCTTCTTTCAGTGAATAGGGCTGGTAAGCCACAACTTTTACGGTGTGCATTCTTTCAGGCGCTCGCGAAGGATCCGCCAGGCTGCAACAGATCACGTGCAGCGGTGGATTCACCAAATTCACAGCGCCGGTCGCATAATCCACGCTCATGTGCAAAGCGCGATCGGCGCTGACCATCATTCCGGAATGTACCGGCGATAAAATTCCCGCGTCAGTGCGATATTTGGGCGGCTCTTTCATGGCGTAGTTCGTGGCGAACAAAGTTAGCCCCGCGTCCCACGTATCCACGCCATCGATAAAATCCTGCCCCCACAATTCGCGCGGTGCCATGTCCACCAGTTGCTTAATGTGAATAGTGGAGAGCACCGCTTTGCTGGCTCTATAAGTCGAGCCGTCGGCGCACTCGACCCCGGCGCATTTGCCATTCTCAACCATCAGCGCGGTAACCCATTTGTTGGTGAGAATCGTGCCGCCGTGAGCTTCAATGAACCGCGACAATGCCTCGGTTAACGCCCCCGACCCGCCTTTAGGAAGCGGCCGGCTCTCGCGTTGCTGATGCAGTGGAATATAAGCGGCGCGCGCGCTTCCTGGATCCTGCAGCGGTTGCAGCGAGTAAGGGCAGCCCATCATGAAAGCGCGGCAATGATCGTCTTCAAAGGTGTCGCGCAGAATTTCCCACGCCGACATGGCTAACCGCCGTTGCCAGAGCTTCCCTCGTGGATGTTCCGCGAGACGATCGTTGAGAGGTTTTCCAAATCCGATGGGGTTGAAAGTTACTTCACTTAAAATTGGCCGGACCGTCTCATACTCCGTGATGAAACTACGGTACGCGACGCCATCCTTTTTGGAAAATTTCGCAAACTCCTCGCACGTGCGGTCAAGATCGCGCCATTGCGTTAGATAAGAGCCGTCCGGAAACGGCATATGAAAAACGGGGTCGGGTAAAATGTATTCGAGGCCGTAATCCCCAAGCTTCAATTCATCGTTTCGAAGCGCGGGATTCCCGTAGATGCCGTTGTGAGCGGAAGAACAAACGTCGTGAATAAATCCGCGCAAAGTTAATTCCGCGCTTTTGACCCCGCCGCCCGCGATGGGACGCCCTTCCAGCACCATGCAGCGAAAGCCCGCCTTCGCCAGGTAGGCCGCCGCCAAAAGGCTGTTGTGCCCCGCGCCGGCGATCACAATGTCGAATTGCTCAGCCACGATGACTATTCATTTCGTTTATTTTGCGGCGAATTTTCCCGCTCGAGCACGCAGTAAAGGCTGCAGATCACAAGCCTCTTCCCAGGTGCGCATCTGCAGCGAACGCGCAAATTTTCCGACCCCATCGGTTTGCGCACAAAGCAAAGCCAGCTCAATAATTTCTTCTTCCGTGAAATGTTTCTTTAAGTCGTCATAAACAGCGTCGGAATCGATGGCATCGTCGCCGGCTTTGAAGAGCGTGGCAAATCGCAGCGCGGCTTTCTCTTTTTCATTGAAGTGCTCGCTGCTTTCGAAATTCATGGTGGCCAGCACTTTGTCCTCGGTCAGGCCGCGAGCGATGGCCACGTTCGAACGCACTGTTGAGCAGTAGCCGCAAAAATGTTTTGTGGAGATGAGCACGCGCACCGCTTCTTTGAGCGGAATCGGCAGGATGCCCCCATTGAGCAGTTCGTTCCACATGCGCAGCCAGTTGCGGCCTGCTTCGCTGCGAACGTAAATTCTGGCGCACAGCGGATCGGGAGCACCGTTGACTCGAGCACTCTCAATCAGCAGGCGTTGAGTTTCGGTAGCTTCGGCATCTTCAATGGGACGAATTCTGGGCATGATCAGCCCCCTAACCTTCCGCTGCCAAATTTTGCGCTGCCAGATTTTCACGCAGCGTTGGCGCGTCAATTTCTTTTTCCCAGCGTGAGACGACCACCGTTGCCACCCCGTTGCCGATCATATTGACCAGAGCGCGCGCCGTGCTCATGAAGCGGTCGATGCCCAGCAGCAACGCCATTCCAGCCACTGGAATCGTCGGCACCACCGTTAGCGTGGCCACCAACGCAATAAACGAAGCGCCCTGCACCCCACTCGCGCCTTTGGAGGTCAGCGTTGCGACGCCGAAAATAGTTAGCTGCTGCATGAGCGTCAGGTGTGTATTGGTGGCCTGCGCCACGAAAAGCGCCGCCAGCGTCATGTATATGCCGGTTCCGTCAGTATTGAAGGTGTAGCCAGTCGGCAGCACCAAACCCACCAGGCCTTTCGAACAGCCCAACATTTCCATTTTGGCCATCAAGCTGGGAAGCGCAGCTTCCGAAGAAGTCACGCCAATAACGATAAGAATCTCTTCCTTGATGTACCGCAGAAATTTAAAAATACTGAAGCCCGCAAAGTACGCAACGGCTCCAAGAACTAGGATCACGAACGAGATGCACGTTAAATAAAATAAACCAATCAATTTGAGCAAGGGACCAAGCGCCGCGATGCCGTACTTGCCCACCGTGAAAGCCATGGCCCCGAATGCCCCGAGGGGCGCAAAGCGCATGAGTATCTTTACAATTCCGAATACCGCTTGCGTTAACGCGTTGAATAAATCCAGTAGCGGCTTGCACCGCGCGCCGCCCATCGATAGCGCGAAACCGAAAAGAATGGAGACGAACAGCACCTGCAAGATGTCGCCCTTGGCAAAAGCATCGGTGACCGTGGTGGGAATAATATGCAAGATAAACTCCGAGACGCTTTGCGACTTGGCCGGGCCCGCGTAATCGGCGATGGCTTTGGCATCAAGTGTTCTGGCGTCGATATTCCATCCCCGGCCGGGTTGCACCACGTTGCCGACAATTAATCCGATCAACAGCGCCACCGTGGATACCGTTTCGAAATACAGCAACGCTTTTCCACCCACGCGTCCAACCTTTTTCATGTTCTCCATGCCGGCGATCCCAGTGACCACCGTGCAGAAAATTACCAGCGTGATAATCATGGTGATCAATCGAATGAACGCATCGCCCAAAGGTTTGAGCGCGACTGCCCTGTCGGGATCGAAGTGGCCCAGCAAAATGGCGAACAAAATGGCTAGCAACACTTGGAACGACAGTGAGGCGTAGAAAGGCTTTTTGTGCGCAGCGACAACGGCCGCAGTAGGGTTCGGTTGCAATGGAACCTGGGCTACGCCGGCGGGTTGTTGCCTCGGGACGCTACTCACCAAGCCATCCATCGGGCTTTTGAATTGCTTGCGCTAAAGTCGTAAGAAATTCCGCGGCGCGCGCCCCGTCGAGTACGCGGTGATCGCTGGACAACGTCATGGTCATCACCGGACGGACGGCGGGCTTCCCATTTACCGGTATTACGCGGTCAGCAATCGTGCCCACCGCCAGCGTCGCGGCTTGCGGAGGGGTGATGATCGCGACGAACGCATCCACCTGGTACATCCCTAAATTTGAAATTGTGAACGTGCCGCCGGAAATGTCTGCGGGACGCAAACGATTCGCGCGCGCACGCTCGGTGAGGTCACGGCGCTGCGTAGCAATCTCGCCAAGCTTTGCGGCGTCCGCTTTATGGATCACCGCACCCACAACGCCGTCTTTCACAGCCATCGCTAAGCTGATATTTATTTCTGGATTTTGACGAATCCCGGTTCCTGTCCAACTCGAATTCATGATCGGGTGTTTCGCGAGAGCCCGAGCAACCACAGCAATCAACAAATCAGTAATAGTGAGCTTCGCGCCGTTGGATTTTTCAACTGCAGGACTAAGCCGTTTGTGGGCGGCCATCAATTCCGAGCAATCCACATCGCGAGTCAAAAAGAAATGCGGCACGGTGGTCCAACTCTGGGTCATTCGTTCGGCCATCAGCCGTGCGATTTGACTCAGCGATTCGCCTGCTTGTCCGCCTACAGCCGGAACAGCCGATGCAAGCGTAGCTGTCGATGAAATGGGAGCAGATTTCTTCGCATTCGCAGCGGCTTGCACGTCCTCAGCGGTAATCGTTCCGTCGGGACCGCTTCCGCTCAAGCCGCTGGTGTCGACTCCCAACTCTTTCGCGAGCCGCCGAGCTTTCGGTGAAACTTGTGAGGCCATTTGTGTTGCCGCCGCTGCAACCACCGCTCCACCTCTAGCCGCGGATGCAGCTGCACGTTCTGCCGCTGGCGCAACGCTCGTGGCTCTCGCCGACGGAGCCGCTACTGCTTTTAGCGCCGGCACTTTCTCCCCGGCCGCCACGAGCCATGCGATCGTTTCACCAACCGGAATCACCGCTCCTTCATGCGCCGTGATTCCCGCAAGAATGCCGTCCCCGGGCGCCTCAATCTCGACCACCGCTTTGTCGGTTTCGATTTCAAGCAGCGGTTCGCCTTTCTTCACCGCTTCGCCTTCTTTTTTTCGCCACGCCAGCAACTTCCCGGTTTCCTGCGCCATTTCAAGCGCGGGCATTACCACACTGATAGCCATAAATTTTTCGGCGGCTTGGACGGACTGTCAATCCGTAGCGGCGACGCCCTCCCTTTTTGCGCTGGCTTCCACCATTTTCACTACGTGTTTGCTCGGAGCCGCTTCGTTCTCGCGCGTGGTGGCCAGCGGACCGTCCACGGTGTGATAATGCGCTCCCGCTACCATCAATTTTTCCGCCGGAAAGCGCGTAATAACTTCGTGACCCGTTTCCGTTACCACGATTTCTTCCTCGATGCGCGCCGCGCTCCAACCATCCTTCGAGGGCCAGAATGTTTCTAGCGCAAACACCATCCCCGGTTTAATTTCATGGGAATGCTCCAGCGAAACCATGCGGCTGATCACCGGCTTTTCCCAAATCGCCAAGCCGATGCCGTGCCCAAATTGCAAAGCGAACGCCGCTTCCTCGTCCGGGAATCCAAACTCTTCCGCTTTCGGCCACACCGAAGCGATTTCCGCAGTGGTGCGTCCCGGCTGGATCAGGGAAATCGAGGCGTCCAGATAATCGCGGCAACGTTTATAAGCATCGATCATCGCGTGCGACGCATAACCGATGGTGAAGCACCGGTAATAACACGTGCGGTAGCCCATGTAGGAATGCAGGATGTCGTAATAGACGGGATCGCCGGGTCGCAGCACGCGATCGGAAAAAACATGTGGGTGCGGATTGCAGCGCTCGCCCGAAATCGCGTTGACTGCTTCCACGTATTCCGAGCCCAGGTCGTACAACACTTTGCTGGCTAGCCCGACCGCCTGGTTTTCGCTCATGCCCGGCTTCATCGCCCGATACAATTCGTCGTACGCCGCGTCCACCATCATCGCGGAATGATTCAACAAAGAAATTTCATCTTGCGTCTTGATCACTCGCGCGTCGGACATCAATTGCTGCCCATCAACGATCGTGATGCCTTCCTTTTGCAGCGCGAACAATATCGGCGGCTCGACCACGTCGATGCCCAGCGGCTGTTTCAGCAAGCCGCGCATCTCCAGCTCCAGTTTTATTTTCTTGGCCACATTCTCCGCGCGGCCCATTTCCGGCGACATAGCGCCACGTAGCAGCGGTATTCCTGGTCGTGAGCGCTCACCGAGCCACGGGCAGTTCTGTTGATGGTGGCGCGCGGCGGAGCCAAAGTCCCACAGGATTGGTTCGTCATTTTGCGGCAATAACGCGAAGCGGCTGATCTTGTCTTGCGCCCAGGTACCGATGTGCGTCGCGGTGAGATAGCGCACATTGTTCATGTCGAAGCACAGCAGCGCACCCATTTCGGATTTGGCGAGCAACGCCTTCGCGCGAGCCAGCCGTTCGGTGCGCAAGCGCTCGAAATCGATTCGATTTTCCCAATCGACTGCCATCGCTCCATAAGTTTTCAGCGCCACAATGTGCCTCCTGTACTGCTGTTCAGGCTTTGCCGCAAAGTTTGCGCGCGGCTTCGAAGACCGTTTGTTCGGTGGGAACGGTTACATCTTCCAGCGGCGGGGAAAAAGGAATCGGAACGTGCATGGCGCCCATGCGTTTTACGGGAGCCTCGAGATTAAAAAATGCGCCCTCAGCAATTACGGACGCGATTTCCGCGGTTACTCCATAACGTCCGTAGCCTTCGTCGACCACAATCGCTCGTGACGTTTTTTTGACCGACGCAATCAAGGTGGCCTCGTCAAGCGGCCACGTGGTACGCGGATCGATGACTTCAGCGCTGATGCCGATTTCCTCCAGCAACGCCGCCGCGCCCAACGCCACTTGCACCATGCTGCTGGTTCCCACGATGGTAATGTCCGTGCCTTCGCGTTTGATGTCCGCGACGCCGAAAGGAATGGTGTAATCGCCTTCCGGGACAGGCCCTTTCGTTTTGTACATCATCTTGTCTTCGAAAAAGATCACCGGGTTATCGTCGCGAATGGCCGTCTTCAACAAACCTTTCGCATCGTATGGAGTCGAAGGCAACACCACCTTCAGGCCCGGCACGTGGCTGAACCACGCATGCAATGATTGCGAGTGTTGCGCCGCTGAGCGCCGCGTTGCGCCTAGTGTGGTGCGCAACACCATGGGAACTTTCCATTTTCCGCCGGACATGTAGTGAACTTTGGCGGCCTGATTGACCATCTGATCCATCGTCAACGTCAGAAAATCGCCGAACATAATGTCTACAACCGGGCGCATTCCAGTCATCGCCGCGCCCACTCCCACGCCGGTAAATCCAGCTTCGGATATCGGTGTGTCGATCACCCGCTCCTTGCCAAATTCTTCCACCAACCCAGAGAGCACTTTAAATGGGGTGCCGGCTTCCGCTACGTCTTCGCCGATGATGCACACTGTAGGATCGCGGCGCATTTCTTCGGCAAGCGCCTCGCGCACGGCCTGCGCGAACGTCAATTCCCGCTCTACTCCGCGTTCCAGGACCTCAGGCATAAACGTCCTGCTCCACTTTGTCGGCATTCGGATATGGCGCCGCAATCGCAAAATCCACTGCCGCCTTCATTTCGGCGCGCACTTCTTCTTCCAATTTCACCAGCGACGGCGCGTCAGTAAGTTTTTGCGCGATTATTTTTTCAGCGAATAGTTTCAAGGGGTCGCGCATGGCCTTCCAGTGATGCTCTTCCTGCTTGGAGCGGTAATATTCACGGCTGATGTCCCCGACGTGATGGCCTGTGTAGCGGTAGGTGTTGCACATCAAAAAGGAGGGGCCTTCGCCGTCCCGTGCGCGCTTTACCAGACGGCTGGCCACCTGGTACACCGCGTTTACGTCTTGTCCATCGACGCTCTCCGAAGGCACTCCGAACGCTGGCCCGCGGCTCAAAATATCGCCCGCGGTGGTCTCCAGAAAATGCGTGTATTCGTTGTACATATTATTTTCGCAGACATAAATCACCGGCAGCTTCCACAACGCGGCCAGGTTCATTACTTCATAGACCACGCCCTGGCCCAGCGCCCCTTCTCCAAAGAAGCACACCGCAACTTGCCCTTTACCTTTATGCTTCGCGGAAAATGCCGCGCCCGTCGCGATCCCCGCGCTGCCCGCCACAATTGCATTTGCGCCCAGATTGCCTGTTGCGGGATCGGCAATGTGCATCGACCCCCCTTTTCCTTTGCAATAACCCGCTTCCTTGCCCAACAATTCCGCGAACATGCGGTTTGGAGCAGCGCCTTTAGCCACGCAGTGGCCATGTCCGCGATGTGTGCTGGTAATGTAATCGTCTTCGCGCAATGCTTCGCAAATTCCCACTGCCACGGCTTCTTCACCAACATACAAATGCGCCAGCCCCGGCATTAATGCGCGCGTGTACAGCTCATTGACCTGTTCTTCGAACAAGCGAATCATCAGCATGCGCCGGTACATTCGTAGCGAGCGTGCTACGTCAGACTTCGACCCTTTCATCCCATCTGCGTTTTTCGTTTCGAGCTTTTCCGATTCGGGCTTTTTCCCTTCGGCCCTTTTCACTTCAGGCTTCTTGGCCTCGTGCTTCTTCGCTTTATCGGTGACAGTGCTCATCGCTTCACTCCCGACATGTGCGCGAGAACATCGAACACCACTGCGAAATCCTGCTCGACTAATCCCATCGCTCTTGCTGCCGTTAAAAATTCATTCGAAATCGCCGTAGTGGGCATTGGTACGTCGAGTTGGCGGCCCAATTCCAGTGCGAGCAGCATGTCCTTTTGCATCATGTTGACGTTGAACCACGCTTCGGGAGGCAATTGCAGCACAAACGGTCCGCGATATTTAATCATTGGCGAAGCCACGGCGCTGTTGATAAGAACGTCGACCGCCACTTCACGCTTGATTCCGCTTTTTTCGGCGAGCAACACACCTTCAGAGAACGCCAGCATCTGCACCGCGAGACTGAGATTCGCCGCGATCTTCATCACCAGCGCCAAACCGTTGTCGCCAACGTGAGTAACTTTCGGCCCGATATCCAACAGCAATGGCTTAATGCGTTCAAAGGTCTCGGAACGTCCGCCCACCATTACCGACAGCTTCCCTTCCTGCAGCGTGATCACGCTGCCGGAGACTGGGCAGTCCACCATGTCGCAGCCTTTGGAGCGAACCTTGGCTGCTACTTCGCGGCTGAATGCCGGGCTTACGGTACTAATGTCAGCAAAGATTTTGCCTGGCGTGAGGCCCGCAAGAATTCCATCAGGGCCTTCCGTTATGGCCGCCAAGGCCGCGGAATTCGTCACCATGGAAAAAATCACATCGCTCGATGCCGCCACGGCCCCCGGGGAGTCGCCCCACTTCATGCCCTTTTTAAACAGCCATTCGGCCTTCGAGCGCGTGCGGTTATAGCCAACCACGGAATGGCCTTTGCTTAGCAGGCGGTTCACCAACTCGCTGCCCATCACGCCCAATCCGATGAATCCCAGATTTGCCATCAGTTTCCGATCTCCTGGCTATAAAAGCTTGGTTTACAAATTTAGTTTGGTGAAGTTCGACCCGCCACCTCGCGGTGAACGGCTTGAATCTTCGCGCACTTGCCGAAGATGCGCGCGCATGGAGTCCCGGGAGCCGGTTGAATCACGATGCTCCACCGCTTCCAGAATCTTCTTGTGGTGGTATTGGCCACGCTCAGGTCCGCCTTCCACCGTGAATATGCCCATGCGCTGCTCGCGCAACACTCCTACGATGGAATCGATCAGCGACAAGATCAGTGGATTGGAAGCGGCCTCTGCGAGAGCCAGATGAAAATCAAGATCGGCCTCGATGAATGCTTCCGGCTCGGTCTTGCTGTTGTCCATGGCTTCAACCGCTTCGCGCATCGCCGCAATGTCATCTTTTTCCGCGCGAGCCGCCGCAAGCGCGGCGATCTCCGGCTCCAGAATTTCTCGCACTTCCACGAGATGCACCATCGCTTCCGGTTGGCCGTCGCGGATCATTCGGTCCAGCGACTGCCAGATAGAATGCGAGCTGCCGTTAGTGATAAAAGTGCCGCGGCCTGGGTGCGCTTCCACCAAGCCCTTCTCACGCAAGGTTTTAACCGCCTCGCGTACCGCGGTTCTGCTTACCCCAAACTGCTGGGCCAATTCGCGTTCGGCCGGTAACTGGTCGCCCAACTTAAGCTGACCGCTGTTGATGGAGGCTTCAATCTGCTGGACGATTTGTTCATAAAGGCGGGAAGTTTGAACGATTTTGTACATGGCCGATCTCCGACAAAAGTCTCCTCAGTACGAACCCTTGGTATTAAGGTCCTACCACCTAAAAAGGCCAAGTGCCATCGAAGCATCAATCACGAATCACCGGCTTCGCCAGCCGACGCCTGCATCAAAATTCAACCCCTCAGGCTCGAGCTTTCCCAAGTCGCGTAGCGGCGGTGAGAAACCGTTGACATCCACTTTTTTATACCGGGGGACACTTGTACCTCGACGCACAAGGTCCGACCACTATACCCCAAGAGACCCTTCAGGAAAAGAAGCAACTAAAACTTTCATACAAACGATTAAAGTTCTTGACGCTCGCCGTGCAAAAGTGGTACAGCGGTCAGACCTATTGGCCAGTCTTGGAGTCTCGATGAATAAACCCAGCACAACGCAACCCAGTCCCACCAGGCCTGACAGGAGATCCGTAGAAGGCAGCCTCCCGCCGCCCACTCGCCGCGAATTCATCCGCGGGGCAGCGAGCGCCTCGATGCTGTTTGCGGGCTCAAACGTTGCCGCGTGGGCCGACCACCACGGCCATCCTACGCCGCAAAGCCTTTCTTATCTTGATCGTAGAATGTACATCCATAACATGGAGATGCTCGCTCACTTCATGCCGGGACAATCCCGAACCGGCAAGATGCAGCTTATGTCCATCGGCAATCGGCGTTACATGTTCCAGCAAGGGGATGTCATCGATATAAGTGATGTCCGAAAGCCACTCATGTACAACAAAGGCGGTTTTCAGGGTGGCCAGGTTCAGGTGGCTTTCAATAAAGACCTCAAAAAGTGGATTTTGATGACCGGTTCACAAACGCCTATCACAGACTCCACCCCCGAAGCCCCTAACGGCAAGTACGACGACCCGCATCTAGACGACAAGCGTAAGAATTTCAAAGGCTTACGCGGCGTCCGGTTCTATGACGCAACGGACCCTTCCAAGATCGTCAAGTTATCCGAATTCAGCACCGGTGCCACCGGCCAGGGCACCCATCGCAACTATTACGACGGCGGCAAGTACGCCTACCTGGATACCGCGCCGGACGAGACCTTCATCCATCAACCCTCGTACTTCCGGCAACTGGTTAACGGCAACATGATCGTGGACGCCAGCGACCCCAGCAATGTCTCCGAGGTTTCCATGTGGTGGGTGCCCGGTTCGCGGAAAGGCGAAGAGGCCGAGTACAACAAGTGGATCTGGTCGAAACTGGTGCCCCCAAAAGTAGCAAAAGATCAAACACCGTTCGCGGGCCTGCATGGCCCGGTCTATGTCCCTAAAAAACTGGAGGACGCCGGGACCCGCGGATACGGGGCTTTCGGCTGCAACGGTTTCATCATTCTCGATTTGAGTGATCCCAAGAAACAGCGGGAAGTAGGCCGATTCGAACCGCCCGCCCAATATTCCGGGATGGGAATTGCGTTCCACACAATTTATTGTGGAGTTCTTGACCGGGGATTTGTGCTGACCAACGGAGAAACCACCAACTCCGATTGCAACCAGATTTTTCTTCCCAACTGGGTTATCGACATTCGCGACGAAGAGCATCCCGTTCCGGTGGCCCAACTTCCGCGCCCGGTCCCCCCGCCGGATGCTCCGTACCGCGATTTTTGTTTTAAACGCGGGCGTTTCGGAGCGCATAATCCTCCGCATTTGAAAGCGCCCGGTAAACCGCGCCAGGATTTCATCGCCTATTCCTATTTCATCGCTGGGCTGCGCTGCTACGACATCGGGAATCTTTATCGCCCCGAAGAAGTGGCCTACTTCGTTCCCCCACAGGGCGGCGACCTGGAAAAGTTCGGCAGCTACGATCGCACCGTCGACAATGTGTTCATTGAATGGGATCGCAATGTGATTTGGGCGGCTACCGATACCGGACTGTATGCGCTGAGCTGCCCGAATCTAGGCAAGCCCATACTCGACCCGATGCCTGTCACCGAGTGGTCTCTGAATAAGTTGAATGAAGGGGCGGCCTAGCAGTAGCCTGCTCCAGCAAACTTCGCTCCAGTTAAAAATTGCGGTTGCAAAATTGCCGCTACAAAATCGGCGCCAGCGCGTTGACTGGCGGGACCCGAGGAGGATTTTTGATGAACATGGAACGGCGCATTGGCCTGGCGGTCGCGGCGGCACTTCTTCTGGTGAGCGCATCGTTAACCGCGCAAACCACCGCCCCAAGAAAAATTAAATTGTTGACCCTGCTCGGAAAGCCGTTGCAATTCGTAATCGCCGAAAGGCAGGGCTACTTCGCGAAACACGGCGTCACCGCGGAAACAGAAAATCTGCCCAGCTCCGATGCTTTGCGCAGCAACCTGGCTAGTGGAAATGGCGATCTCGCTTATCTGGCTGTGGACAACGCGGTAGCCATGGTCGAGCTGGCTCACCAGGACGTCGTGATCCTCATGGGTGGCGAAGGTTCACAAAACGAATTGGTAGTGCAACCGGAAATTAAATCGCTAGAAAAGCTCCGCGGCAAAACGCTGATCGTGGACGCTCCTAACACTGCATACGCCTTGCAATTGAAAAAAATTCTTCTGGGGAAGGGACTACAAGTCGTGCGCGATTACGAAATGAAACCCATTGGTGGCACTCCACAGCGGCTGATCGCCATGCGCGAACACAAAGAATACGCCGGCTCGATGCTCGGCCCACCTGCTTTAATCACCGCCAAGCGCGAGGGATTTGTGAGCCTCGCGAAGGTTCAGGACGTGATCGGCCCTTATCAAGCCGCCGGATATTTCGCGCAGCGAAAATGGGCTCTGGACAATAAAGAGAATGTCGAAAATTATCTGGCTGCGATTATCGAGGCCCAACGCTGGTTGATGGATCCCGCAAACAAGCAGCAGGTCATCGATTTATGGATCAACGACTTTCATATGACGCCCGAGGTTGCCGCGGCCACCTATGAGTCCAGCGTAAACGCCCCAGGTGGATTCGAGAAGGATGCGGCGCTGGATATCGACGGTTTCAAAAATGTTTTGAAACTGCGCGCCGAAATTGAGGGCCAGTGGGGCGGCCATCCTCCCGGCCCTGAAAAATATTACGACCCGTCGTATTACAACGCTGCATTGAAGAAAACGTCGGGAACAAAATAGGGAGAACCAGTATTTATTGCAGAACGCCTGATCAGCTGAAGATCCTAAATTGTTAAAAAGGTGCCAAAAATATGAGCGTTGTAAAAAAATGCATACGGCGAGCCGCGTTTCTGGGATTGCTTTTCTACGTTGCGCTGTTCGCGACGGTGACCATCCGAGCGCAACAGAAAGAACGCACCCTCGACGAAATCAAGGCAGAAGCAATAAAGCGCGCCGAAAACGGCATGTATCCTTTAATTGGCCTCGATCCGGCCGACGTTCGCGAGGCTTTCTCAAAAATTAATAGCACCGACAACGACGAGTGGGCCGCAGGATTCAGCGCTGTTGCTGATCGCTACATGGCGCAAGCCAAAGCTGCTGAAGCTTCCGATCCGGCGAAAGCCAGTGCCCTCTATGTGCGCGCCTGGCGCTTGTATTCTTTCGGCCGTTGGCCGGTGCCGGCTTCCGAAGGAAAAAAACGCGCTTACGCCAAAGCGCTCGAGGCTTTTCTTGCGCACGCCAAACTGCAGGAGAATCCGCTCGAAGTAGTTCACATTCCGTTCGAAGGCTCCGAGATCATCGGCTATCTTCGCTTACCCAAAAATGTGAAAGGCCCAGCCCCGATGGTGATTGCCATCAGCGGCCTCGATAGCCGTAAAGAAGATCTCTCCGAGAATTTTGGCGCGATCCTCCCATTTGGAATCGGATTTATCGGTATCGATTCGCCCGGTACAGGCCAAGCCCCCATCAAAGCCAGCGAAACTTCGGAGCGCATGTTTTCGCGCGTGATCGATTACTTACAAACTCGGCCAGAGGTGGACAAAACCAGAATCGGAGTGGACGGGCAGAGTTTTGGCGCGTATTGGGCCACCAAACTCGCGATCATTGAGCATGCCCGGCTGAAAGGCGTGGTCGCGCAATCACCGCTCGCGGACGCTACCTTTCAAAAGGATTTCCTCGTCAATAAAACGTTGGGGAACCGTGAATATTTATTTGGGCTCGTTCCCGCATTGATGTCCATCTACGAAGGCGCCAATTCGATTGAAGATTTATCGGTAATTTTTCCGAAGATGTCGCTGGTTAAACAGAATTTAATCGGCAAGCCGACCTCGCCGATGCTGATTATTGCGGGAGCCTTGGACACCCAAGTTCCCATCTCCGACGCTTATATGATTTTGAGCAGCGGTGACGTGCCCAAAGAAGCCTGGATCAATCCGCAAGGCGGCCATCTGGGGCGTCAAGTGAAAGTTTGGCCTGATCCCGTCATTTTCAAGCAGGTGATTATTCCCTGGCTGGTGCGCAACCTGAATGCTCAAGCTGCCCTGTAGGTTCGCAACGCCGACTTTGCCGCGTAATTAAGCTACCTTGAGAATCGCTTCGTATGCCGATGCCCGCTCACGGCGATGTATCGTGCCACGAGGTTGTCGGTTGTTGCTACGGCGTAGGCGCGTCCAAGCTCTCCACTCGGTCCGCCATCGTTTCGCGCAATTTTGTCCTGTCGAGCTCACCCTCCCAACGGCTCACTACGATAGTGGCCACGCCATTGCCGATTACGTTCGTCAACGCGCGACATTCGCTCATGAATTTGTCGATGCCCACCAAAATTGCTAAAGCCTGAATAGGAATCGACGGCACCGCCGTAAGAATCGCAGCCAACGTAACGAATCCGGTCCCGGTAACTCCGGAAGCGCCTTTCGAAGCGATCATCGCGAATAACAAAATCCCCACGATCTGTCCGGCTGCGAGGTGCGTATTGGTGGCTTGCGCCAGAAAAATCACCGCCAGCGTCAAATAAATATTTGTGCCGTCAGTATTAAAACTGTAACCAGTCGGAAACACCAGGCCGACGATGGATCGAGACGCCCCCAGACGTTCCAGCTTCTGCATCATGTCTGGCAAGACCGTTTCGGACGAACTGGTGCCCAACACGATAAGAAGTTCATCCTTGATATACGCGATGAACCGAAAAATGGAAAAACCCGTGAGCGCCGCAATACTCCCCAGAATCATTACCACGAAAACCGCGCTGGTGAGGTAGAACGTGCCGATCAACTTCGCGAGGCTCGATAGTGATCCCATTCCGTAGCTGCCGACCGTGAAGGCCATGCCGCCCAGCGCGCCCAGCGGCGCTGCTTTCACGATGATCCGGATAATTCCAAAAACGACTTTAGTCAGTGCGCCGATGGCGCGCGCGATTCGTTCTCCAAGAGCACCAAGTCGCGAAATCGAAAAGCCTGTCAGGATGGAAACCAGCAACACTTGCAAAACATCGCCACCAGCAAAAGCATCCACGAAAGTTCTTGGCACGATGCCGACCAGAAATGGAACGATGCCGGTGTCCTTGGCGCGCCCAATATAAGTGGCGATGGCTTTGGGATCCAGCGAACGCGGATCGAGATTCAAACCGCTGCCCGGATGCACGATAACCGCGACAAGTATTCCGGTGATCAGCGCCAGTGTAGAGACCACCTCGAAGTACACCAGCGCTTTTACTCCCACCCGCCCAACCTTTTTTAAATCCCCCACCGACGCGATGCCCTGCACCACCACACAAAAAATCACTGGAGCAATCATCATGCGGATGAGCGCCACAAAAGCATCGCCTAGAGGTTTGAGAGCGACGCCAGCGTGAGGAGAAAATCGCCCGATTAAAATACCGATACAGATGGCGATCAAAACTTGTACGTACAGGATGCTGTACCACGGTCCGCGCGCCGGTCTGCGCGGCGGCATAGACGGTTCGTTGCTCACCTTATTTTCCTCGCTTCGGCCGCAGCGGCATCGTCACCGTTTATTGCACGCAATTCTGGGGTAGTTCGGTTCTAAAAATGAAGTTCTCGACGCTGCGCCACGCAGAGCGAAATAGATATTGCGCTGACTGTCGCGTCACACCGGCGATGTGTGGCGTGAATAAAATTCGGCGCGCCGCATCTCCTCTGAGCGAGAGCAGCACATTGTCCGCTGAAGGAGGTTCCGTTTCGTATACATCGATGGCCGCCCCGCCCAAATGTCCGGAACTCAGGGCCTGCGCCAAAGCCGTTTCATCCACAACGCCACCGCGTGAAGCCTGAATCAAAATGGCTCCGGGTTTCATTTTTTGCAGCTCGCGAGCGTTGATGAGCCCACGCGTCGCCGGCAACAACGGTACATGCAGCGTGACCACGTCCGCGGACTTCAGCAGCTCGTCTAGTGACAAAGACTCTGCGTTCATCGCCCGCGCCGCAGCAGCACCGCGCGGCGCAGGATCGTAGTAACAAATCCTGCAGCCCGCCTGATGAAAAGCTTGCGCCACCGCTAATCCAATTGTTCCAAGACCGATAACACCAACTAACATTCCGTCCAATCCGTAAAGATTGTCAGCCAACATCCGGGCGCGAAAAGTCTCATAGTTGCCCGCGCGAATTTCCGCGTCAGCCCGCGCAAATCGCCGCAGCAAAATCGAAGTCGTAGTTACGACATACTCCGCTATCGCGCTGTTGCTCCCGCCCGGAACATTGGCTACCGCGATGCCCATGCTCTTCAGCAAAGGCAAGTCCAGCCGATCGAGGCCCGCGCCCGTCACCTGTACCAGTTTCACAGTAGTATTCGCGAAAATTTCGGCATTAAGTTTTGGTCCAACGGCGGGTATCAACAGAGCGCGCACTTGTTTCATCAGCCGAATCACTTCTGCATCATTCGGCGCGTGATAAGCGACACTCAATTCCGCAGGTGGCAAAGCATTGACACGCTCAAAATCAATTTTGGGCCGCAAGCAAAGCACATCCACGCTCATCGCTTGCTGGCGTCCTTCGACGATAGCCCCGATTCGGAGGTTCCGCGCCTGACATCGCCAACCGGAAAAAAACATAAGAGCACCAGCGGTTCGCTTCCCGTGTTTCGCGTAGCATGCTTTTCGCCGGACGGAATCACGATCGCATCCCCAGTCTTTAAGGCGTAATTTCCGCTGTCCGCCTCCGTTATCCCCTTACCCGCCAGCACATAAATGCATTCTTCAAAATCGTTGTGCCCATGCCGGCTTCTCGGCGAATCTCCAGGCGCAGGAACCGGAATCTCCACCTTGCGCAGCGTGATTCCAGAAACGCCACCTTCTCCTGAAACAATTTCCAGCGCTGTCCGGCCTGGCAGGCCAAACGACTTCGCTGCGTTTTGGGTGAAAACTCGGGCCATTACTGCGTCCTTTTCGATTTCTTCAATTCCGCGATGCCGCCCTGAATAACGTCCAGTTGCCGAAAAACTTCTTGCGCATCTTTTGCGATCGAGTCCGCCACCACTTGCAACATGCGGACACTTTTTTCCATAGTGGCGTGCTGCGGGCTTCCGTACCACCCCGTCGGCGCGATGGAACGCACATCCGTAAGCACCGGCTGATAACTACGGGTGCGCCGCAAGCCATCAATCTTTCTGCCGTGCGCGTGGTCGGAGGAATAATCGATCCGCTCCAAATACACCAATTCCGGGCGGTGCGCCATTACTGCCAGCGTTTCGATTTCGCCTCCGTGCGTGAGCCCATTGCATTCTTTCCCAAACAATTCTTCCGCCACGAAACAAGCCTGCACCGTTAACACCGTCATCCCAAAATCACGGTGTAACGTCTCGGCTGCAACGCCCAGCGGCGGAATATTCAGCTCGTGCCAATTCAATATCAGCAGATATTTTGCGCCGTGCTGCGCCGTTGACGCGACTGTCTCGGTAACCACGCGCATGAAAGTGTCGGCCGTCAACGTGATAGTACCCTCGAAGGGCATGTGCAGCGGTGTAACTCCCAGCGGACCGCCCGGCAAAACCAGTCCATCCATGCGCTCGGCCACCGCATGCGCTATGACGTTAGCCGCAAAAATATCCGTGCCCGTTGGGAGATGCGGCCCGTGCTGCTCCACGCTGCCTGCCGGCAAAATTACCAGCGGATTCTTTCTTAGCTGTTCGGCAATCTCCGGCTGCGTCAATTCGATGAAATAGCGGCTAGGCAACATGTTGCGCCTTGTTCTTGCCCGCTTTACGCGCCGATTCCATTGCTTCTGAAATCGCCACCTCTTGGCCTTTGCGTTCGATGGAGCGCAGCGCGGCATTCACAATCGCTACGGCCGCATTGCCATTTTCCGCGGTCAATTCATTGGGCTTGCCGCTCTTGCAGCTTTCCGCAAATAGCTCCAGCTCCGTACGAAACATATCGCTGGGCGGAACTTTCAGCTCTTCACGGCTGCCATATCCGCTTTTTCCTCGCTGAATATACAGCGTGGAGCTCTCGTGCAATTTGTCCGGCGTATCCCAGGTGTCAAAATCAATCTCATAGTGCATTAATCCCTTGGATCCAAATACGCGCACGGCAAAAACTCCCGGCGACGTCCAGCACGAACCCACATAGCCAATTTTCCCATCGGCAAATTTCAATAAGGTCATGGATTGATCGTCGACTTCAGCGCCCACCGGCGACAATTTCGACGCGACGGAACTGGCGGAAATCACTTCCCCGCCGAGATATTGCATCACGTCGAATTGGTGGATCGCCAATTGCGACAGCGGTCCGCCCGGCGCTTTGTCTTTGTACCAACGCCACGTCTTCGGGGTCAGTTCCAACGCACGTTCGTTTGAAAAATTTGCTTCGATGAACGCTACGCGTCCCAATTCTCCCGCGGTAATGGCCTCGCCAATTTTGCGGATTCCCGCCATCAGTCGCGCGCTGTGCCCCACGGTAACGGTGATCCCGTATTTCTGTTGCAATGCCGCAATTTCCAATCCGTCTTCGAGTGTGCTGGCGATAGGCTTCTCGGTGTACACGTGCTTCCCGCTCTTCGCCACTTCCAGCGCCATCGGCAGATGCTGCTCGTTCGGCACCGTAAGAATGACGCCTTGAATCTCCGGATCGGCGAGCATCGCTTGCATAGTTGCGGCCGCTGGAACCCCCAGTTCCTCCTGAAAAGCTGCGCGCTTTTCTTCGGAACGGCTGTAGCCGGCCACAATCTCTATTAACTTCGATTTCTTCGACGCCTTGGTGAGCACCTTGGCCCACCGGCCCAATCCCACAATTCCCGCTTTTACCGGCTTGTCACTCATCGCCACCTCTTCGAAACTCCGCTTACCCAGGAAAATCGAACAATTTCTTGCAAACTCACAAATCTGATAGTACCGTATTAGCGGATGATGCAACAGTCAAATCCTTTACCCATCACCGCGCCTCTCTCCTTTATCGAGCGCTCCGCCGCTCCGCTGCGCCGCCAGGTTCTCGATGAATTGCGGCAATCCATCATTGCTGGGCGCCTCGCGCCGGGCTCGCGTTTGATTGAACGCGAACTGATCGCCATGATGGGCGTGTCGCGCACCGTAATTCGCGAAGCCCTCCGCCAAATGGAATCGGAAGGCCTGGTCGCCAATATCCCGAATAAGGGCCCGGTGGTTCGCGAATTGACGCTGGCGGAAGCGAAAGATCTGTATTCCATTCGCGCTGTCTTGGAAGGATTGGCCGCGCGACTCTTCACCGAAAATGCCAGCCCGGAGCAGAAAAAACTTCTTGAGCAAGCCTTGAAAGCCACCGCACAATCCTACGAAAATGGCGATCCGGCCACTATTCTTGAAGCCAAGAATCGCTTTTACGATGTTCTGTTTCAGGGGGCGGGCAGTGAAACTCTCTCGTCCATGATTGGCACCCTACACGTGCGCATCTGGCGATGGCGCGCACTAGGTCTGGGGCATCCGCGACGCTCTGAAAAACGTTGGAAGGAGAGCATTCGCGGTCTGCGCGCCGTGCTCGCCGCCATCTCCAAAGGCCACGCTTCAGCGGCAGAGACTCTTCTGCGCGATGAAATCACTAAAGCAGCCGCTGAAGTCATGCGTCTGCTCATTAGCAAGACGCCGGCCAGTAAGGGACATTAGCTACGGCTACGCGCAAGTCTGCGACGGAGGAACAATTTCATGGCCACTGATTTCATCGTGCATGACAAAGCCGACACCGTGGGCGTCGTGGTTGTCGAGGACGTCCAGCCCGGTAAGGAAGTCACCGGTTGGATCATGGAAACCGACGAGACCATTCATTTCAAGTCTCTCGATGCCGTGCCGCTCGGTCACAAAATTGCTCTCCGCGACCTGAAAGTTGGCGACACGGTGTTGAAGTATGGACATGATGTAGGCCGCATCGTTGCGGATGTCCCGCAGGGCCGCCATGTTCACGTACACAATCTGAAGACCAAGAGGTGGTGAACGTGGCGCAGCACTCATTTTTCGGCTATCGGCGCGAGAACGGTCGAGTGGGCATACGCAACCACGTGGTCATTCTCCCGCTCGACGATTTGTCTAATGCCAGCGCCGAAGCCGTTGCCAACAACATTAAGGGCACGCTCGCGCTGCCTCACGCCTACGGACGTTTGCAGTTTGGCGAAGACCTGGAGCTGCATTTCCGAACCTTGATCGGCACGGGCTGCAATCCGAATGTGGCCGCTTGCGTTGTGATTGGCATCGAGCCGAGTTGGACCGGGCGCGTGGTCGAAGGAATCGCCAAGACCGGCAAACCGGTGATGGGCTTCGCGATCGAAGGCCAAGGCGATATCAACACCATCGCCGCAGCTTCGCGCAAAGCGCAGGAATTTGTTCAGTGGGCCTCCGAGAAACAACGCGAGTCTTGCTCCATCAAAGAACTTTTCGTTTCTACCAAGTGCGGTGAAAGCGACACGACCTCCGGGCTCGCCTCCTGCCCCACGGTCGGAAATCTGATCGACAAACTTGATCCTCTCGGTGCCACCACCTGTTTTGGCGAAACTTCCGAATTAACCGGAGCGGAAATCGTGTGCGCCAGCCGCGCCGCTAATCCCGAAGTGAAAGAACGCTTCATGCAAGTATTCAATGCTTATCAGGAAGTGATCGATCGGCACAAAACCAGCGATCTTTCCGAATCTCAACCCACCAAAGGAAATATCGCCGGCGGCTTAACTACCATCGAAGAAAAAGCATTTGGCAACTTGCAGAAAATCGGTCGCAAAACAAAATTCATTGACGTATTAAAGCCCGCGGAGTCCCCTGCCAAAGGTCCCGGCCTGTATTATATGGATACTTCTTCTGCCGCGGCGGAATGCGTCACGCTGCAAGCGGCCGCGGGATTTGTGGTGCACCTCTTCCCCACCGGACAGGGAAACGTCATCGGCAATCCCATCGAGCCGGTCATTAAACTCACCGCCAATCCTAAAACTGCGCGCACCATGAGCGAGCATATCGATCTCGATGTGTCCGGTATTCTACGCCGCGAGATGTCTCTCGACGAAGCCGGCGACCGGCTGATTGATATCATGATCAGAACTTGCAACGGCCGTCTGACCTGTGCCGAAGCTTTGGGTCACCGCGAATTCGTCATGACTAAGCTGTATCAGAGCGCTTGATCTCTCTGAAACTTTTGGTGAGAATGTTCGTTATTTATTGAGGGGAAGGAATAGATGAAATATTGCCGTTTCAGTTTCAGAGGCACGGCGCGTTACGGTCTGGTTGAATCTCTCAAGGGTGTCGAGAGCATCACCCATGTATTGTCCACGCCTCCGGAACAAGTCGGAAAGTTGAAATCCGTACCCACGGAAGAGATTGAGCCACTTCCTTTCCTGGAGACTCCGCTGCTCGCGCCGGTACAACCTTCCAAAATCGTTTGCGTCGGACGCAATTATCGCGCGCACGCTGCGGAGATGGGCTCTGAAGTTCCTAAGGAACCACTACTTTTTTTCAAGCCGCCCTCTTCCCTGCAAGACCCCGGACGCGATATTCAGCGCCCAACCATTTCCGAGCGCGTTGACCACGAAGGCGAACTTGGCGTGGTGATCGCCAAGCGCTGTCATAAATTGCTGCCCAATGAAGATGTACATCCTTACATTCTTGGCTATACCGCGGTGAACGACGTGAGTGCCCGCGATTTTCAAAAAAGAGATAATCAGTGGGCGCGTGCCAAAGGCTTCGATACATTTTGTCCCGTAGGTCCGCTGGTCACTGATGAAATCGATCCATGGAAGGGCGTGAGCGTCGGCACTCGTGTGAACGGCCAGGTTCGACAACAAGGCAACACCCGTGACTTTGTTTTCCCGCTCGATGTCCTTATTCACTACATCTCCAACATCATGACCCTGACGCCGGGCGATTTACTTTGCACCGGAACACCCGAAGGTGTCGGCCCCTTGGTTCCTGGAGACGTCGTGGAAATTTCCGTTGAAGGTGTCGGAACCCTGCGCAACCCGGTCGTAAGCGACTAAGCTGGCTTTAGCTTAGGAAATTCCCAACAAAATACCTGCGCTCGATTACTTCGCCGGTTCTGCCTGAATAGTCGTCTGAAAACTTATCGCCATTAACCATTGCCCATTTTTCTTGAGCCACACGCGGCTAACGTGAATAGGCTTGCCTTTATACGGTTGATGCAGGCAAGTCATCACGATGGTATTTCCAAAATCAAACATCTGCGCGGAAACCAGCGGCGCCGGCGCCGATGGATATCCGGTCTGCTTCTGCAAATTCAATGTAGCGATGCGGTCCGCTTTGAATACCGGATGATCGCTGCTTGAACTGACAGTCACGAAGCTGTCATCCACATGTGGCGACCACGCCGACGCATCATGATTCGTCACGCCAGTTTCCAGTGCCTGCCACGAAGCGATCACCGCTTGCTCGGATTCATTCTTGGGCTGGAATGGAACGGTCTTACAGGGATTTTGGCAATCCTTGACGCCCGTACCTGACGCAGACTGCGCAGTGTCCGCTTGCGAAACTTCGTGATACACCAGCAAACGCCAATTCGCTCCGCGCTTAACCCACACACGCAGCATATGAATTCTTTCCCGCGCACTCAGGATCGTCACAACCGCCCCATAATCGCGATGTTCTATCGTCGCGGAGCTTTCGTCCTCCATAGGCGATGTGGGTACGGAATGAATTACTTCAGCGCGCGTTATGGTTTTTCCTTGAGCATTCGTCCAGGTAAAATCCGCGTCCAGCAGCTTGGCGATTTCTTCGTTGTCCTTTTTCGCCGCAGCCTCCACGAAGGCGTGGTCCGCCGCGGTCACCGCCGCCTCACTGCCTTCGCTCACGACGGCCCTCGCAGGATTCGTCGCCGCAGACCCGTTCATCAAGCCAGCAAACGAAAGGGCCAATAGGAGACGGATCACCGTTCGATGTGAAATGCATCGTTTCATTGCTAGGGGACCTCCAGGAAATTGTGTGTCTACGACACGAAAAAAGGGCCGGCTTGTTTCTTCCGGCCCCGTTTTCAAATCCAAAACTAACTTAGAACGTAAATTTCAAACCGAACTGGATCGCCCGAGCCCCGCCTGACCCGACCACAGGATTAACTGCCGCCACATCGGGCGTCGCGCAACCGCAGCCGAAGGGCCCAACCGATGGATCGGCAGTTGCGCCGGCGCCGAATCCACTCGTTCCACCCCACGGATTCGCGAAATTCGGATGATTGGTAATGTTAAACATCTCCGCCCGGAACTGCACGCCGAATCGCTCTCGGAATTTCCAGTTCTTGGAAAGGGATAAATCCAGGTTGTGGAATCCGGTATCGCGGAAAATATTGCGACCCGAATTTCCAAAGGTGCCGAACGCCGGGGGAAGCAAAAAGGACCTCCCATTTAAACTTGCGTAGCAGCCACCGGTTCCGCCGGCAATCGCTGAATTGAGGGACACCAGACTCGCTGCAGTGGTGTGCGCCAGGCATCCGTTCCACAACGCAGTGGACTGCGCAGCGGACAAAGGAACGGTCCCGCTGCCGGGAGACGAAAAGGTGCATCCTCCCGCGCCCGGCCCCGTGCAAAGTGGAATGGAATGCGATCCTCCCGATTGGAAATCGGCGGGATTACCGAAGAAATCCCAACGATCGGCAAATTCGCCGGTGCCGCTGAAATCGTTACTAGTGTCAAACGCTTGCCACGGCTGCCCGGTCTGCAGCGTCAAGATAGAGTTGACTTGCCAGCCTTCCAGCAGTTGCCCCCACGTTTTGATACTCGGAAACGAGTAAGTAGCCGAGAGAGTGAACCGGTGCCTGATGTCAAAATCGCTGTTGCCGTATTCCCCATTCGGATTGGTGCTGTCTTTAGGCAGGTACTGATTCCAATTGTAGGATTGATCATCGAGCGCATGAGCATATGTATAGCCCACGATGAGATCCAAGCCATGGTAATTGCGGCCGGTGAAAGTAGTTTGCAAACCGTTGTAATTCGACCGGTAGATGTTCGAATAATAGTTGATGAATTCCAGGTACGGATACTGTGCATAGAACGGGCGAGTAACCTGATTACCCACGGTGTAAGTGGAATTCAGCGCAGCCTGGTTAATGTCCTGGATGCCCGTTAGCCTCGAACCATGATTACCCACATACGCAACGTCCAAAGACAGCTTGCCCGAAAAAGCGTGCTGCATTCCTAACGTCCACGTCGTCACGAACGGCGTCTTGTAGTTACGGTCCATCGCGAAGATATCGCACGGCCCGGCGTCTGTGACAGCCCCGAACGTAAGGCCGTCCCCGCAAGCGACTTGTTGGACAAGGTTCGCAGGATAGACTGTCGCGCCGCCGATGGATGACCCATTCCAATTCAGCTGCCCAGATCCGAGGGTAATACCCGAGGCTACAATGTTCCCAATGCCTGGAGTCGACACACCGCCAACTTGAATCACGGCTCCGGTGGGAACCACGTTCGCGCCCAGTGTCACCGTGTTATTGGTGTCTTGTTGCGAGAGGAAGGTGCTCATGGACAGCAAGTCATAGACGATACTGGCGCCTCCCCGAATCACCGTGGTTCCCTTGCCGGTGACGTCCCACGCCACTCCAATGCGCGGAGCAAAATTGGTGGGATCCTTCTTGTACAGTGAACCAATATTCTTGCCTACCTGTTCAAGACCCACGGAGGGCTCAAAATTCCCGAGCTGATTATTAGCTTCAGACGGAACCCCCTGGAGTTCATAACGCAAACCCAGGTTGAGCGTCACGCGCTTGGAAATGCGCCAATCGTCTTGAAAGAAACCAGCGAACAGGTTTTGCGTCATGTCCCGCACCGGATCGCCCGCCAATAGCGCGGTGCTATTTGGAGTGCCAGCCAGAAAGCTCTCAAGCGGCGTCTCACCTGCGAAGGAAAAGTCACTCTGGAATCTGATTCGACCTCGGCCTCCGCGATAAGTGCCTTGGTTGACCTTGTCCACCCTGAATTCGACTCCGAATTTTAGCGCGTGCTTTCCACGCAAGTTTGAAACCTGATCTACGAAATCGTAGACATTATCCGGACCGACCAACTTGGGAAAATTATGGAAACCTCCCAATTCAGTGAACCCATCGATCCTGACGTTGGGCACCCCTTGAAGAATTGGGTTGGTAACGCCGGTGTTGATGGGATTAGGTGAGGTGGCGTTGGCAGGAATGATAGTCAGGAGATAGCGGGTATAGCCGATTCTCAAATCGTTGGACCATGTCGCACTAGGAGTCCACGCATAGTGCCCGGCCGCCGCCTGCGCCCGCGAATGGATCACTGTGCCGTACTCAGGCAGCAACTCCGGCGAATCCTCCGCAGTGATGTTGTCATTGCCGAAGAAATACGAACCGCTGAGCGAGTGGTGGTCATTCAGGTGATAGTCCACTTTTCCCAGAACATTCTTCGACGAATCAACGTCGGGGAAACCCCCATTGACCGTTTTTGATGGGGAGGCGTTCGCCCCGTAAGCGCCACCGGTGCAGCCAGTGTATGGAGCGGTGATGGTAGTCGAGCATCCGAGAAGACCGAGGCTCTGAGTGCTGAACGGAATCCCCTGGGCCGCCAGGCCCGCCAGGGCATCGGGAACGCTTATGGACGGATCACCAACGGAGATGGTCGTCGGAGCGTTGACTTGGATGGAATTCCCCACCGTGTACGCACGAGCTTCATAAGCTCCAAAATAAAAGAGCCTGTCTCTGATTATGCGGCCGCCGGCGCTCCCACCATACTGCGTAAGTTCCACAGGGGTTTTCGGTTGAAGACTGCCGTCTGGATTGTAGTGGTTAAAGAAATTGCGCGCATCAAAGGAATCGGAGCGTCCGAACGCATAAGCTGATCCGTGAAGATCGTTCGTTCCGGATTTCAGCCCCACGCTGGTGATAGCGCCTGGTTTCCAACCGTATTCCGCCTTGGGGTTTACCTGCGTGTTGAATTCCTGAATCGCATCAATCGGCAAAATTGTGGCAGCGTCACCAGCAACTGCGGCGGCGTTAGTCACGCTAAAGCCCATGAAAGCTTCGTCGTTGCTCAGGCCATCCACCAGGTAACTGGTGTCTTCCGGCCGGGCGCCATTCGTGGTTTGCGTCCAGGGGCCACCGCCCGGGTACACGGTCGTTCCGGGCCGCAGGGTAAGCAGGTTCTGATAATTTCGGCCGTTCAGTGGCAGATCGTTAATGATCTCATTACTTAGAGTGCCGCCCAAGGACGTCGTCGTGGTATCCACCATGGGGACGTCTTCGGTCACCGTAATTACTTCATTTTGCGATCCCGTCTGCAGCGGCGCGTCCACCCGAATTTCCTTGCCCACCTCCAAAAGAATATTCTGGCGCTCAAACACCTTAAAACCCTTGGCTTCCACTCTCACCGTGTAGGTGCCCGGCGTCAGATCTGAAGCCGCATACTCTCCCGCCTGGTCGGTAGTCAGAGTCCTTGGTATTCCACGCGCCACGTCGGTGACCGTGACCGTGGCTCCCACAATATTTCCGCCGGATTGGTCAGTGACAGCCCCGAGGATCTCGCCGTTGCTGCCTTGGCCATACACTTGAAAGCCGCCCGCCAGCAATGCCAACAGCGCAAAGAGGGGCCGAACACCCATCAAGGCGCGTATCGATCTGAATCGGTTCATCCGTGCAGTATTCGAGCTCATTGGGACATCACCCTCCTGAAACGGTATAGCGGCTATACCATTCAATCTCAAGGGATGTCAAGCAAATCCTTGATATTAAGTATTAAAGGAATCGATTTAACAAAGTTTTTAACCAAGACTTTGGCATGGTGGTCAGACCACAGCAACACATGGCACAGTATCAATTCGGGAAACGGAAACGTCGGATGGCAGAGGCTACGGCTTCTTGGGCGCTGTCGGTCCGGGGGCCGGCTGTTTTGCCGCGGGTACCTGGGGCGGCGGTTGGGAAATAGGTGATTGTCCTCCGCCCGCTGGGGTCGAACTCGGAACTGTAGACGGTAACTTTGGCGCCGGAACTGGTTTTGCGGGTTGTGAAACTTTCTGTAGTACCGACCCGCCCTGCTCCACAGCGCGATCCGTCCGCAGCACCAATGCCATGGCGCACAGCATGAACATTACCGCACACCAAGTAGTGGCCTTGGACAAGACGTTTGCCGCGCCACGAGGGCCGAACGCAGTTTGACTTCCTGCGCCGCCAAACGCACCTGCCAGATCAGCGGCTTTGCCGCTCTGCAGCAAAACCACGATGATGAGCACCATGCAGTTGATAACAAAAAAGCCGGTCAACAGCCAACCGGCGTAGCGGAATCCGAGTACGATAATACCCACTCCCACCAGCAGCGCGACCGTCCACTTCATCCAAGCAGGCATTCAATTTTCCTTGGTGCGCCGGTAATTTCTCTCTTCGCGCACGCCTAATAATTTTAACGTTAGCCTAAATCGGCCTTTAATGCGCCTTCGCTCCAGTTACATTTGCGTCACTTACAATGGAAGCGAAAGACTTAGGGTCCAGACTGGCCCCGCCTACTAGCGCGCCATCTAGCTCTTGCTCCGCCATTAGCCCCTGAATGTTATCCGGCTTGACGCTGCCGCCGTAAAGGATACGCAGGGCGGCAGCATGTTCCGGCGAAAATCGCTTCGCTACACACTGGCGCAGGTAACGGTGCGAGGCAGCGGCAATTTCAGGGGTAGCCGTGCGGCCCGTACCGATGGCCCACACTGGCTCGTATGCCATCAGGATACGGGAGAATTCTTCAGCGGTCAACGCGCCCGGGCCATTGCTCAACTGCGCTTCGCAAACGCGCTCGGTGTGCCCCGATTCCCGTTCCGCGAGTGTTTCACCGACGCAAACAATCGGTGTAAGGCCGGCCGCCAGCGCCGCCTTTGTCTTTTTTGCGACCATCTCATCCGTCTCGCCAAAGATCTGGCGCCGCTCCGAGTGTCCGATAATGACGTAGCGGCAGCCGGCTTCCTGGAGCATAGCGGGTGAAACTTCTCCAGTGAATGCGCCTTCCTTTTCCCAGTATACGTTTTGTCCGCCAATGCTGATTTTGGTATTTTTTGTCGACTCGACCGCTGCCGGGATAGAGGTAAACGGAGGAGCCACCACAATGTCGCAATAATTAGCCTCCGCAACTAGCGGAGTAAACGTCGCAAAAAACGCACGCGTGTCGGCGATGGTCTTATACATTTTCCAATTACCGGCGATAACCCGACGCCTCATCAATTTATCCTCTTGCACATCTAAAAAACTATTTCTCAGTGAGCGCTTCAACGCCCGGAAGCTTCTGTCCACCGAGAAATTCCAGCGAAGCTCCTCCACCGGTGGAAATATGCGAAATCCTATCCGACACTCCGGACTGGTGGACCGCAGCCACGGAGTCGCCGCCACCAACGATCGAAATTGCTCCGCCATCCGTGGCACTGGCCACAGCTTTGGCTACAGCTAGCGTGCCCTTTGCGAACGCCGGCATCTCGAAAACCCCCATCGGCCCGTTCCACACGATTGTTTTCGCTTTGGCAATTTCCGCCCCATACAGCTCCATCGTACGCGGCCCTATATCCAGCCCCATTTGATTGTCGGGAATGGCTGCCACGTCTACTATCGTCGCAGGCGCGTCGGCTTTGAACTCCGGCGCAATCACATTATCGACGGGCAGTAGAAATTTGAATTTCCGGACCCGCGCATCGTCGAGAATTTTCTTGGCTAACTGCAGTTTTTCGTTTTCCACCAGGGATTTTCCGATAGCCCGGCCTTGCGCTTTCAGAAATGTGTAGGCCATGCCGCCGCCGATCAACAGCACGTCCGCAATCTTCATCAAGTTTTCGACCACTTCGATCTTGTCGCTTACTTTGGCGCCGCCAAGAATAGCCACAAAAGGCCGTTCCGGGTTGCTGATGGCTTTCCCGAGGTAAGCCAGTTCTTTTTCCATCAACAAGCCCGCCGCGGATTGCTTCACGAAATGGGTTATGCCCACCACCGAAGCATGCGCGCGGTGCGCCGAACCAAACGCGTCACAAACAAAAAGTCCATCGCATAACGCTGCAAGCTGTTTCGAAAAGGCCTGGTCGTTTTTCTCTTCTTCGGCATGGAAGCGCACATTTTCAAGCAACAACACGTCGCCATCCTTGAGCGACTTGCTCTTTGCTTCCGCGTCCGCACCAACGCACTCGTCCGAAAATTCAACACGCTTGCCTAAAAGCTCTTCAAGCTTCTTGGCGGCCGGCTTCAAAGAATATTTTTCATTGCGCGTGCCTTTCGGACGCCCCAGATGCGACGCCAAAACCAGTCGCGCGCCTCTATCAATTGCCAGTCGCAGAGTGGGAAGCGTCTCACGAATGCGCGTGTCATCCGTAACCACCCCATCTTTCAACGGCACGTTAAAATCAACCCGCAGAAACACCCGCTTCCCACGTAGATCAAGTTCCTTGATCGTTAGTTTGGCCATAATTTGAAATCCGCAACGAAAATTAAAATTTTGCGGCCATGAATTTAATCAGGTCGCGGCAGCGGCAGGAATAGCCCCATTCATTGTCATACCACGCGAGCACTTTCACGCAGCGATCGCCCACTACTTTGGTGTACCCGGAATCGACAATAGAGGAATTCGAGTTGCCCTTGAAATCGGCGGACACCAACTCTTCTTCGGTGTAACCAAGAATACCTTTCATCGCGCCGTCGGCCGCTGCTTTCAATGCCGCGTTGACGGATTCCACGGTCGCCGGTTTGTCCACGAACACCGTCAGATCCACAACGCTCACGTTCGGCGTGGGTACCCGCATCGCGTACCCGTCCAACTTCCCTTTTAATTCCGGGATCACCAGGTGCAAGGCCTTCGCCGCGCCGGTGGAACTGGGGATCATATTGATTGCAGCGGCGCGCGCCCGTCGCAGGTCCTTGTGCGGCAAATCCAAAAGTTTTTGATCGTTGGTGTAGGAGTGAATGGTGGTCATGGTGCCGCTGTGAATGCCAAATGTTTCTTGCAAGACTTTGGCGACCGGCGCCAGGCAATTCGTGGTGCAGGAAGCATTGGACACCACGTTGTGTTTCGCAGCGTCATAAGTCTTGTCATTGACGCCCAACACAAACGTTGCGTCGGGACCATCAGCCGGAGCCGAGATAATCACCTTCTTGACCGTTCCGCGCAGATGTTTCTTGGCGTCCGCGCCCTTGGTGAAAAGTCCCGTGGATTCCACGACAATATCAGCTCCTACCGAAGGCCAATCAATTTCACCCGGATCTTTAGTCTTGAAAACTTTGAAACTTTTGCCTTCCACGCTGATGGTGTCTTCTGTGTGCGTAACTTTGTGGGGCAGGTTGCCAAGAACGGAATCGTACTTCAGCAGGTGCGCAAGTGTAGCCGCGTCCGTCACGTCGTTTACCGCTACAAATTGAATATCTTTGTCGTCTAAAGCGGTGCGCATGATGTTGCGCCCGATGCGCCCAAACCCATTGATTCCAACTTTAATCGCCATTCTTCCTCCGTTGGGGAATGAAAAAAGCGCGGCCAGCTCGAATGAAAATCCGCCGCGAGTAGAATAAGAAATGCTATGGTCAGCCTTAGTAAAAGTCAAACCCTCAACTTTGCCCACCGTCTCCGGTCCAGTTCGTTTTGCAACCAATCGTCAGACTTCCTCCCTTTCCTCCGCTGCATCGACTAAACGCAGACTAAATCCTTGCGCGGTTCCCCCCTCCTCTTGACGATCATCTGGAGCGATGTATTCTTTCTCTTGATCCTCAGGGGGGAACGCTGGGGTGCCCCAGGTTCGCAGTTGAGTTATGAACTGGGTCTTGCATCTGAATTTTTTTACTCCGCGGCACCAATTAAACCGAAACTAACCCTTGCGCGATCCCCTCTCCTCTTGACAACCAGAATAAGCGATGTATTCTTCCTCCTGATCTTCAAGGGGAACGCTTTTTATGACAGACAAATCCAGTGACCTGATTCAAGGCACCCTCGACATGCTCATCCTTAAAACCCTGGCGCTCGAGCCCATGCACGGATACGGCATCGCCGTGCGGCTCGAACAAATGAGCAAGGGCGTTTTTCGCCTCAACGCCGGCTCGCTGTTTGTCGCCTTCCAGCGTCTGCAACGCGCCGGCCTGATCACCAGCGAATGGAAAGCCACCGAGAATAGTCGACGCGCAAAGTATTACTCGCTGACAGCCCCGGGACGAAAAAAACTCAACAGCGAAACACGAGAATGGGGCAGGCAAGTAGCGGCCATTGCCAGAATCTTGGAAGCTTCGTAAGCGAACCATGTCATTCCTGCGAAGCCTATCAACCGGCCTCCGATCACTGTTCCGAAAGAACCAGGTCACCCAGGAACTGGACGAAGAACTAAACAGCTACCTGGACATGGCCGCCGCAGAAAAGATAAAGCGCGGTATGAGCCGCGAAGAAGCACTTCGCTCCGTGCGCCTGGAACAGGGTAGCCGCGAAGTTACGCAAGAAGTCGTCCGCGCGGCAAGCTGGGAATCGATCGTGGAGACCTGCTGGCAAGACTTACATTTCGCCGCTCGTATGCTGCGCAAATCGCCAGGATTCACCTCCGTCGCCATTCTTACCCTGGCGCTCGGCATCGGCGCTTCAACCTCCATCTTCTCGGTTGTAGACGCCGTTCTGCTCCGCCCTCTTCCCTACCCAAATCCTACGCAAATCATGCGCGTCTGGGAACAGGCTCCTGACGGTCACCGCATGAACTTGGCGGACCCAAATTTCGACGATTTTGTGGCGCAGAACAACACCTTCGCGAGTCTAGCGGCCTATGGTTATGGGTTGTCCTCCGTCTCGGGCGGCAGCGAGCCGGCGCGCGTCAACATCGCCGTCGTTTCCACTGGTTTCTTCAAGGCTCTCGGCGTTGAGCCCTTCCTCGGTCGCGCTTTTGCGCCGGACGAGCAGCGCCTTCACGGAACACCGGCAGTAATCGTGAGTTATAGCTACTGGCAAAAATATCTCGGCGGAGCGGACGATTTGTCGCACTCGCATCTGTCCATGGAAGGCGGCGCCTATCAAGTCGTGGGTGTTATGCCCCGGGGATTCGATTTTCCTCCTGACGTGGCCGCCTGGATTCCCCGCGAGTTGGACTCCGAAACTCCCAGCCGCACCGCGCATAATTGGCGAGGATTCGGCCGCCTCCGCGATGGCGTTACCGTCGCGCAAGCCCGCGCGAATCTCGGCGCCATCGCTCGTCGCATCAGAGAGCAGTACGGAAAAGAAGTTGATCTCGCCGATGCTGCAGTCGTGCCTCTGGCGGACGCAACTGTGGGAGATGTGCACACTGCGCTACTGACCCTTGCAGCAGGCGTTGGCCTCTTGCTGCTCGTCGCGTGTGCCAATGTTGCCGGCTTGCTTCTCGCGCGGACTTCCTCCCGCCTCAAAGAATTAGCTGTGCGTGCAGCTCTTGGAGCTGGGCGCGGCCGTTTGATCCGGCAATTCCTTGCTGAGTCTTTTGCCCTTTCCTTTGCTGGAGGTTTACTGGGCATTTTAATTGCGATTTGGGCGGTAAAAATAATGCCCGCAATTCTTCCGGCAAACCTGCCGCGGCAGAAAGACATCGCCATCAATCCATCGGTTTTATTGTTCGGGCTGGCCGCGATTGTAGCCGTTGCCGTTTCCCTCGGGCTGTTCACCGCCTGGCGCGCAGGCAACGGAGACTTCCACGAAACGTTGCGCGCCGGCTCTCGCACCCACACAAGCACCGCAGGTAGCCAGCGCTTTCGCGGCTTTTTGGTGATCGGCGAAATTGCCATAACCCTTGTCATTTTGGTTGGAGCGGGCCTTCTCGGCCGTAGTTTCGTACGGCTTATTTCCACGAACCCTGGGTTTCGTCAGGAAAATCTGATCACCGTGGAATTTTCGCTTCCAAGTTCACAGGGAAATCTGGACGCGAACCAATCAGCCATCGCGCGGCAAGTCCATCTAATGGACGAGTTATTGGCGCGGCTTGCTGCCATTCCCGGCGCCGAAACTGTCGGTTTGTCAGGAGCCCTGCCCGTCGCGGCCGGGGACAATCTCGCCGACGGCGGATTTCTAATACTCAATGGCCAGAAGTCGCCCACCAATTTCGAGGAATGGGATCGCATTGCTCAAAACCCTTCCCAAGTCGGACAAGCGCTCTATTGCGTCGCCGGAGCAGGTTACTTCCGCACCTTGGGTATTCCGCTTATTCACGGGCGCCTGTTCGGCGAACAGGACGACCTAAACTCGCCAAACGTCGCCGTGATTAGTCAATCCTTGGCTCGTCAACAATGGCCAAATCAGGACCCCGTCGGGCAAATTATCAATTTCGGCAATATGGACGGCAACTTGAAGCCGCTCACCATCGTTGGCGTCGTTGGTGACGTTCGCGCACAAGGCCTCGATCGCCCCGCGAGTTCCATCATTTACGTGAATTACCGTCAGCGCGGCATGAACGGCAATTCCTCGCCCACAATAGTCATGCGCAGCGCCGCACCGCCAGCAGAAATCCTTTTCGCCGCGCGCAGTATCTTCCGCGATCTCGCTCCTGATGCTCCCGTAAAATTCTCCACCTTCGCCCAGGAAATGGGCGGCTGGCTCGCCGACCGCCGTTTTCTGCTCCTTCTGGTAGGACTGTTTGCCGCCGTCGCTCTGGCTCTTGCTACGGTCGGGATCTATGGAGTCGTGGCCTTTTCGGTCGCGCGTCGCACACAAGAGATTGGCATTCGTATGTCTTTGGGCGCCCCGCGCAGCAACATTTTGCGCTTGGTGCTCGGTGAGGGCGCGCGCATGGCCGCTCTCGGCGTGCTGATCGGCATCGCCGCGTCGTTAGCCATCACACGCCTCATATCCACCCTTTTGTTTGGCATTACCGCCACGGACCCGTTAACGTTCGCGGGTGTCGCAGCTCTTCTCTCTGCCGCCGCGCTGTTGGCGTCGTATATCCCGGCTCGCCGCGCTACCCGTGTCGATCCGCTGGTAGCGTTGCGCTACGAGTAACTCATGGCTCTTCTGCGAAACATAGCAAATGGTCTCCGGTCGCTCTTCCGAAAGAAGCGCATCGAGCAAGACTTGGACGAAGAACTAAACGGCTACCTGGAGATGTCCGCCGAAGAAAAGATAAAGCGTGGCATGAGCCGCGAAGAAGCGCTTCGCTCCGTGCGCCTGGAACAGGGTAGCCGCGAAGTTACGCAAGAAGTCGTTCGCACGGCGAGTTGGGAATCGATCGTGGAGACCTGCTGGCAAGATCTGCGCTTCGCCGTGCGTATGCTGCGCAAAAACCCTGGCTTCGCTGCAGTTGCCGTGCTCACGTTGGCGCTAGGCATCGGCGCAAACACCGCAATCTTCAGCGTAGTGCAAGGAGTCCTTTTAGCGCCGCTTCCGTATCGCGAGCCGGATCGATTAGTCATGGCTTTGCTAAATAATTTTCGCCTGAGGAGCACCACTGATCTCTCTTATCGTGATTTTCTGGACTGGGAAGGCGCTGCCCCTCCCTTCGAAAAAATGGCTGCGTACGCTTGGCGCAGCTATGATTTGTCGAGCCCAGGAAATCCTGAACACCTCGAGGGCAAGGAAATTTCCTCGCGGTTCCTCAGTACGCTCGGTGTGACGCTTGCGCTCGGACGTGAATTCTCCGCAGAAGAAGACCGCAACGGCGGCGCGCCAGTGGCCATCATCAGCAACGGCCTGTGGCGAGACCGGTTCGGCGGCAGCGCAACGCCACTTGGCAAATCCGTTGTGCTGGACGGTGTGGCAACCACCGTCGTTGGAGTACTTCAGCCGGGCTTTCGCTTTGGCGGCGACGACGCCGATGTTTATATACCAATCGGACAGCGGAAACTTGTAGACGCGAACGATCGCACAGTTCATGACGTCGCGTGTATTGCCCGCCTGAAATCCGGCGTCAGCGTTACACAAGCCGACGCGGCGATGAACGCGATTCAGGAACATATGGATCGCCTCAATCCCGAGACCGAGCAAGGGCTAGGCGCCAAAATCCTGCCGATCAAGGAGCAACTCGTCGGCGACGCGCGCGCCACGCTTTTGCTCTTGTTGGGAGCGGTCGGCGCGGTGCTACTGATCGCGTGTGCGAATGTAGCTAATCTTTTGCTTGCGCGTTCGGCCGCGCGTGCCCGCGAATTTTCAATTCGCGCGGCTCTCGGCGCTGGCCGCGGACGCATTGTCCGCCAGCTAATCACCGAGAGCGTTCTTCTTTCGCTTTTGGGCGGAGTCCTGGGTTTGGCGGCAGCAAAATGGGGACTCAGCGCGGCGATGGCAACGCTGACCGCGGATTTGCCTCGCAGCGACAACATCCACCTGAATGCTTCTGTACTTCTCTTCGCCCTGGGAATTTCAGTTGTGGTCGGTATTCTGTTTGGTCTGGCGCCCGCACTCAGGAGTTCAACGCCGAATCTGCAACCGTCGCTCAAGGAGGGCGGTCGCGGCGCGACAGGCGCGCATCAACGCACCCAGAGTGGCCTCGTAATCGTTCAAATGGCTCTCACTTTAGTTCTACTGGCAGGTGCTGGATTGCTGTTCCGCACCATCCAGCATTTGTGGCGCGCCGACCTCGGCTTTGAATCGCAACACGTTTTAACTTTTCAAGTCGGCCTTTCGCCTTCCGCGATCAAGACTGGCGCAGGCGTGCGAGCCGCCTACCAGCAATTGCTGGACCGCATCCGTCAGATTCCCGGCATTCAGGGCGCGGAAATCACCACAGAAGTACCGATGACTCATCAAGTGAACGCCGTCCCCTTCTGGGTTGACTCGCAACGGCCCCCGTCCGTAGCCCAGGCGCCACGCGCGCTAGGATTTATAACCGGTCCTGATTTTCTAGAAGTGATGCGCATCCCTCTCATCCGCGGCCGCTTCATCAGTCCACAAGACACCATCAACTCGCCACTGGTCGCCGTGATTGACACCGAGCTGGCTCGCACTTATTTTCCGGGCCAGGATCCCATCGGTCGAACCATCACTTTTCCGCAAGTCGGCGACTATCGAATCATCGGTGTAGTGGGCCACGTACAGCACTGGCAAGTGGGCTACTCCAGCCCGTTCATGCAAAACCAATCTTACGTCTCCATCTACCAGATACAGGACCGCTGGATGGCTACCATCGATACCTGGACGTGGGTCATGGTTCGCACCCCGCTGGCAGCCTCGGCGGTGCTGCCCGAAATCAGCAAGGCCGTTCATGAAGTAGCCAGTGATCAAACTGTCTACCATGCCCAAACCATGCCCGAGATTATTTCCCAATCCATGTCGCCGCAAAGATTCCCATTGATCCTGCTGGGCAGCTTCGCGAGCTTGGCTTTGCTTTTGGCCTCCATCGGAATTTATGGCGTCATCTCTTATTCGGTCACGCAACGCATTCACGAGATCGGCATTCGCATGGCGCTCGGTGCCGAGAAACGCGATGTTTTTCGCATGGTCGTAGGCCAGGGTCTTAGACTGGCTTTTGCCGGCCTCGCCATTGGTGTGACCGCCGCGTTAATTCTCACCCGGCTTCTGTTGAGCTTCTCGCACCTGCTCTACAGAGTTGCCGCGAGCGACCCGCTGACGCTTGCAAGCGTTTCCGCTGTGCTACTTGGCGTAGCCATCCTGGCGTGTTACTTCCCCGCCCGCCGCGCCATGCGCGTCGACCCCATGGTAGCCCTGCGCTACGAATAGTCCGCGCCATGGTCGATTTGCGTTACGAATAATTCGCGCGCCTTTCTCCGACGCTTCTGGGTGGCCCACTCTTTGCGGGGTTTGCAAAGGGTGGGGCTTTTTCGGCCGGTTTTCTCCGATGCCTCTCTCCTACGCTTCCGCCTGCCCAAGGTTCGCAGTCGAGTTGTGAACCTGGGCCCCGCTTTGAATTTTCCGCGGGTGCCGCACCCTTCGGTTTTTAAGGGTGCGGGTTTTGCACTACTCTCCCGGCTGCCCAAGGTTCGCAGTTGAGTTATGAACCTGGGTTTTGTTCCGTCGTCGATTGAATTTCGCGTAAGACTCTAACCTACGCCCCGAAACCAACTGATCAGTAAGCCCGCCCAAAAATCGCGCGCTCAGGCGCCGGTTTGCCGCAATTAACGCAGTTACCCCCATGCGCGCTCTTTTCATTGTCCTGATCCAGCGGGATACACCGCATCGTAGCTCGTGCTTCTTCCTTGATCTTGGCTTCACACTCGGCGCTGCCACACCAATGTGAAAACGCAAATCCCGTCTCCACAGCGCGTTTCAATTCCTCGTAATTCTTGGCATCGTGCGTGTGCGACCTGCGAAACGCCAGCGCTTTGTCATGTATCGATTGCTGAATCTCCACCAGCAAACTTTCAACCGTTCTGGGCAAGTCGGCCAGCGACACGCTCACTTTCCCTTCCCGGCCTGGTCGGTCTCGGCGCGCCAACACCGCCGACTGCTTGGCCACATCCTTAGGTCCCAGTTCGACACGCAAAGGCACCCCGCGCATCTCCCAATCGTTAAATTTCCATCCTGGGCTGGGCCCGTCGCGCTCATCCAGCGTGACTCGAATATTTGCTTTCACTAATTCTTCTTTAATCTTTCGCGCCACGCCCTGCACGCTCGTCTTCTCTTCATCAGTCTTATAGATCGGCACAATCACCACCTGGTAAGGCGCCAGTTTGGGCGGCAGCACCAACCCCTGATCGTCCCCATGCACCATGATGATCGCGCCGATAAATCGCGTCGATAATCCCCACGAAGTGGTCCAGCAAAATTGCTGCTGGCCGTTCTGGTCGAGGTACTTCACTTCGAACGCTTGCGCGAAATTTTGCCCCAGGAAATGCGAAGTCCCCGCTTGCAGCGCTTTTCCATCGCCCATCATGGCTTCGATAGAAAACGTAGTATCGGCGCCCGCAAATTTTTCCGCGTCGGATTTTTTCCCCGGTATCACCGGAATCGCCGCATCGTTCACCGCAAAGTCCGTATAAATGTCCAGCATCTGCCGCGTCTCCGCTTCCGCTCCTTCGCGCGTAGCGTGCGCGGTGTGCCCTTCCTGCCAGTAAAATTCCAGCGTGCGCAGGAAAAGTTTGGTGCGTAGCTCCCAGCGCACCACGCTATTCCATTGATTCATCAACACCGGCAGGTCCCGGTAAGATTGAATCCACTTCGACCACATGTGCCCGATGATCGTTTCGGAAGTTGGCCGGATCACCAGCGGCTCAGCCAACTCTTCGCCGCCGCCGATGGTCACCACCGCCAGCTCCGGAGAGAATCCCTCCACGTGATGCTTTTCCTTGTCGATAAAACTGCGCGGAATCAGCATCGGAAAAGCCACATTCTGATGCCCCGTAGCCTTAAACCGCCGATCCAGCGCCGCGGTAATGTTTTCCCACAACGCCCAGCCATACGGCCGCACCACCATGCAACCGCGCACCGGCGCGTAATCGGCAAGCTGCGCTTTCAATACAAGTTGGTTGTACCACTCCGAAAAATCTTCTGCGCGGGTAGGAAGCTTTTCTTCAGCCATGCGGCGGTTGACCTGTTCTCCTGCTGTTCTTGGGTTTGCAGCGGCTAACATTCAAGAAAATTCATTCGTTCAGTGTCTACGAAGCGTAGCGAACGCCCAGCACACTGTCAACGCGCCCCCGCGGCGCTCCCCGCACGAATGAACGCCCGCGCTGCCATTCCAAAATATTTAATAGCGGTCAGTTTTCGCTGCGTGTTAGTCAAGCACTTGGTAGCCTTGCTACAACGCTTGCTCTCAGCAGAGATTCACTTCACTTCTGTTCGTTGACTTGCTTCAGGCCCAACCTAACATGCTCCGGAATGACGGACTCCTCACACCTCATCGGCCGGCTCATCTCGCACTACCGAATCGTGGGAAAACTCGGCGCCGAAGGTATGGGCGAAGTCTATCGTGCTCACGAGCGCTTGAAACGCGATATCGCGCTGAAAATCTTGAAACCCGGTTCTAAAACCAGCTCAGCCGCGCAGCAGGATCTGCTTCGCGAAGCTCAGTCCGCCTCGGTTTTAGACCCACGAACCTACCTATGACTCCCTGCGCTCAGATCCTCGATTCCAGGATCTGGAACGCCGCATCGACTTTCCACATTTGTGACCGCTTGCTATCGCCCGATAGGTCCGTTTGATGAAACCTCATCATTTTCTGTCCGCTTTCGGTTCGACGCGGCCAGCGGGTTCAGTGGGCGAGATAGCCGCACGATCGCATCCGTAACCTGGTTAAGTTCCCAGGCCGGCGTCGTTGTGACATCGATCACGCACATGCCAACCACCTTGTTAGTTCTCCTCCGCAAACTCGATGTTGCATCATTATTCTTTCTTTCTGCTTGTCCCAACTCGGTATAGAATCCCCCCAATATTCAGGGCCCACGACAATTCCTACTCTCGTCCGCATGGAGGAATGATGGCCACTACGGTCATGCCAAACGTGCCCGTGTCCGAGCCTCGGCCAGGCCGCCGGTACGACAATCTCTTCGTTTCCGGGATGATTGCACTCCTTCTGGGTACGGTCCTGTTTGGTTTCGCCAGAACCTACTTTTTCGCCGGAATGTTCCGCGCCCCTCTCGCCAATAAACTTCTTCATGTTCACGGAGCCTTCTTCACCTGCTGGATGCTGCTCTTAGTTGTGCAAACCTCGCTCGTCAGCGCTCGCCGCCTGGACATCCATCGCAAGCTCGGCCTTGTCGGATTTGGTCTGGCTTGCGCCATGGTCGTCCTCGGCGTTCTGGCGGTCTCCGATGCACTCGGCCGGAATGTTGCTCCTATACCCCGGCTCGACGCCAAAACCTTCTACACCATACCTATGGGCGGCATGCTTATTTTTTCCGTACTCATTTTCTTCGCTTACCGCCTGCGTCGGAACCCTGCGGCTCACAAGCGTCTCATCCTGATCGCTACTATTGCCATCATGGACGCGGCCATCGACCGTTGGCCCATTGCCTTCGTTCATCAGCACCACGTTTCCGATTTGCTGAATTACGCTTTTCTGTTACTCATCGTTCTTTATGATTTCTGGTCAACTGGTAAACTCCAGCGCGTTACCCTTTGGGCCAGCACCTTCGTCATCGTCTTTCAGCAATTGCGTATTCCCATCGGCCACACCTCAGCCTGGCAAGCTTTCGCAACCTGGGTTCAATCGCTTCACATCTAAGGACCCGCTCTCGATTAGCATCGCCCTCGTAACTCTTGGTTTTCGACAAACCTTTCACAACCGAATCATTGACTAAACTTGCTGCTCCCGATAGTTGGACTGGCTTGTTGATCCACGCCTCGGTGGGGACGGCGGGAGGTCTTGGAGCGCTTCGCACGAAGCGTTCTGGATGGAGTGGCGGTGTTCTCCGTTGTACCAGCGAAAAAATCCCTGGCAGAAGGCACGGCTGTCCTGAATGCAGCGATCCGGGAACTCCGGACGGTACTTCAGCGTGCGGAATTGGCTTTCCGAGTAG
>Ga0182024_10000618_pt1 | contig 92537 bp, 86 predicted proteins | sample P32metaG_FD_120480 | JGI IMG/M metagenome (GOLD analysis project Ga0182024, IMG submission 120480) | Permafrost microbial communities from Stordalen Mire, Sweden - P3-2 metaG (Illumina Assembly) | ecosystem: Environmental > Terrestrial > Soil > Wetlands > Permafrost | place: Sweden: Stordalen... | reverse complement strand
GTTTCATTTTTTGCCAGCTTTCGGAACCATAGGGACCAAAACCTGGCAAATTTTAGCGCCATGTTGCGACCGTTGCACCCTCAAATCTCACCGCAACCGGAATTTATCAGGGACGACTAACTAGCTTTCATTCTAGACCAAGTTATCGCAGCAGCAGAGCTGCGACGATACCAATGATGGCAATTCCAATTCCGAAAAGAACAAATGTGCGAATGAGTACAAATACCCCAGAGGGTCTGCCGCACTTCTGGCAGTAAAAACCACGCTCAATCTCTGAGTTACATTTTGTGCAGCGTGCCATGATGCTCTTGAAAGCACCCGCCGTTGCACAGTCCCAATAATACGCCAGGAGAGACCACGCACGGCGGGCTGAGGAGAGTATAGTGACGAGTGAACAGGTGAGCAACGAATAAAACAAAATTCTAATGCACAAACGATACTGATTTTGGGTTGATGGTATTGAGACTTAGTTGCATTGCAATTTGTGCCCGTATGTATCCGACATGGGCGTGGATATCATTTTTAACTGCCGAATGAATTACACGAGGTCTTTATGCCCGTAACGCCACATATCGAAAAGCATTTCACTTCCTCCGAAACCGTGCGAGATGTTGTAATCGGAATGTCGGATGGCCTCACCGTTCCGTTCGCCTTGGCGGCAGGATTATCAGGAGCGGTTGACGCCACCAGCGTCATCATCACAGCTGGACTTGCTGAAATTGCCGCAGGTTCGATTGCGATGGGGTTGGGGGGTTTCCTCGCAGCAAGAACTGACGCCGAACACTTCAACACCGAACGAGAACGTGAAGAGCGGGAAACTATCGAATTACCCGACCAGGAAGCAGAAGAAGTGGCCTCGATCTTTCGTGCCTACGGGCTAAAAGAAGCCACGGTGCAAGATGCCGTCACTGCAATCCGAAGTGATCGCAATCGCTGGATCGATTTTATGATGAGGTACGAATTGGGATTGGAAGAACCGAATCCAAAACGAGCAACGAGCAGTGCTTTGACAATTGCCGGTTCCTACATTGCGGGCGGTCTAATTCCGCTGGCCCCATATTTCTTTATTCAGCCCGTGCATCGTGCGTTGATTGTGTCCGTGATTGTGACGCTGCTGGCCTTGGGTGTCTTCGGTTACATTAAAGGCATGTTCACGGTCAAGAAACCGTTTCGATCAGCGTGGCAAACAATGGCGGTCGGAGGACTGGCGGCAGCGGCTGCATTTACGCTTGCTAAATTGATTGGCTAGAAAAATGGGACTATGGAATTGTTCGACCTAGTCCGATTAGTGTCTTTAAAACTTGGCAATAACCACGTCAAATCGAGTCGAATCTAAAGCTATACTTTTATACAGGTACAAATCAACCGGCCACCGATAGACGAAAACCTATATCGCTTATGGCTGACCGTGTCTTCATTCTCGTGGTTGCAGGTCAGCACTCTTTTTTAGGAGCTTTGGAAAATAGTGGCCTTCGTGTGTTAGACGTGTTGAATGACGCCAGCACGGAGTTTGTTCACCTGCATGATGTTGTTGTGTCCCGTGGATTTCACGGTGAATGTCTCAAGCAAATTCTCGACGCAACAATCCCAAAATCAACTATTGATTTTGTCTTGTTTGATCCAAAGACACACGAAGCCCCGATGCGTCGAAGGCACGCCTTTGTCGAAAAGCGTCCGCAGTCGGCGTTAGTATTACTGGCCGACTACGAAATCCGGGGGACATTCATGCTGAAGGGATCACCCGATTCGTTGCTGGTATTGCAACATGGGCTATCAACGTTCTTCCCATTCACATCCGCTCGTGTGTGCCGACTCGGAACCACCAGTGATTCGGTCTCAGCCGAAGTTGCTCTTGTCAACAAATCGAAAGTATCTTTGTTGCATCTTGAACGACAGTCAATCACGGGAGATCCGAACAAATAGACAATCGAACTTAATTGCAGCGTCAGCCCGTGCATCGAGCGTTGATTGGGTCGGTCATCGTGACGCTGCTGGCGTTGGGTGTCTTCGGCTATATTAAAAGGCATGTTCACAGTCAGGAAACCGCTTCGATCAGCTTGGCAAACTATGGCGGTCGGCGGATTGGCCGCAGCGGCGGCGTTCACACTTGCAAAACTGGTTGGCTAACCCCTCGATGAGCGAGTACATCGTTGGATGTCTATTATGGGTACAGAAACCTAGAGTGTCGGCGGGAATGCTTATGGACTCAAAGAAAGGCAAACCTATGCACGAATGGTTTTGGTACGCCGTTGGTGCGGCCATCCTGTACGGAATGCACCAAGTATTTACCCGCATGGCATCCGACCGCATCGGCGACGGCTTAGGCGGCTTCGTGGTCGAAGGCACGGCTGCCCTAACGATCTTGCTCTACTTGCTGTCGCTCTATTTGTCCGGCAATTGGAATCAATCGTTCAGCACACCCGGCGTGTTCTATTCCGTACTCACCGGAATTTGTGTTGGCGTGGGCACCGTGTTTTTCTTTTTGTTGTTTCAAAAGGGTGGGCCGTTGTCAGCAGTGCCGATGATTCTTGCGGGCGGGGCAGCAATCATGGCCTTGGTGGGAATTTTCTATTTCCGTGAGTCAGCATCGTGGCAGCGGTTGCTGGGCATAGCTTTGGCTATAACCGGGCTGTTTTTGTTGCGAAGCTAACGGGGCCTAAACCACTGCGATCAGCTTCGCAAGGACATCAGAATTGGAGCTTTTCTGCGGCAGCCCCTAACTGCTCACCACTTCGCTGCGAGTATCGACTCGTTGTATTCAAACTTTCATGACCAAGGATTTGGGCCAGCGAAATGAAGGTCTTCTCCCACTGGCCGAGCCGCTCAAGCAATGCGTCGCGGGTGTACCGGCTGCGAATGCCGACTTCGATGTCGGGCGTTGATTGAATCGCAAATTGATGACGCTCAAGTGCCTCGGCGAGAAGATTTGCCACCCCATCCGTTGTCAGTTTCTTCCGATAGTTGTTCACGATGATGTCCCAAAGCCGGTGAGTGTCATAGGCAGTCATTTTGAAAGTCGGGATGGAGATATCGACGCTCGCCGCCGCTTCCTCAGGCGATTTGTTTGCCAGGATGGCATCATAGAACGCGGTGAATCCGTCGAACGCATCTTGAAAGCTTAAGTTTTCCGAAGTGCCGCAAAGCGCCGAGAATGGGCACCGCGCGTGCTTGGTGATAAGCCTTGCGACATTGAAGCCCTTACATGACCCCATGCACAGCATGAAACGGCGCGATGTCGCGTCATAGATTCGGCGGAACCACTTTCCCAGGTCCTCCCAAGCGACCATATCGCCATCGATCAGCCCGACGCCGGTCCGGTTGCCATGACAAACGAAGTGTACCGCCAGGGGCGACGTCGAGCTATCTTTGCAGCATGTTTCCAGTTCGGCGAAAACAGTGCGGAGCTTGGCGTTGTTCTCCGGGCTGCGATATACGACTGACACTCCCTTGTGTTCAAGATGTTTATGCAGCAACTTGCCGATCTGACGATCACCACTGCGAACCGACTCAACGATAACGACCGTTTTCAGCATCGGTTTTTGGCTGGAACAGGCACCCAGGCATTAATTGTAGTTAGAAATGTGCCCATGAACTCGAAATCGCGCAGTTTCGCCATATTGTACGCGCGATCTCTATTTTGCTGTGGACACCCGTTTTCTCGCCGCATCTGATCGCGTTGACGAAAACATTAGCCAAACAAGTAAACGTTTTGGTAACACTACTTCTGTTAGGGGGGTATGCAACTGAGGTTGCCGATTTCGAAAACTGTGAGATTTTCCAGTGGCCGAGGCGGGACTCGAACCCGCACGTCCGGTTACGGACAAAGGATTTTAAGTCCTTTGCGTCTGCCATTCCGCCACTCGGCCTTTGATTCGATTGATTACAGTCTGCCGTCCTCCTCAGACCATGATTTCGTTGCGATTGAGTTTAAGGATTTGCTGCTGCAAATTTAAAGGGGTGTGGTGGATCAGGCTGCGTCGGGGAGCCACTGGGCGGGGTCCTGACAGTAAAGATGGGTCAAAACTTTGTAAAGTTCGGGATGTCGGTCGCGCAGGGCATGCGGGCGCTCGAAAAAGCACTCGCTGGCGACAGCGAAAAACTCAGCCCGGCTGCTGGCGCCATAGCGATCGAGCAGAGTTGCTTCGCCACTGGCTGCGTTGTGGATTAGCCGTTGAAATTCGTCTTCTGTAACACGGTACCAGGTGCGACCTTGCTGGCGGTCGACAATGATCGGCGTGCCATCGACATCGCCATCCAAGCCATCGAGATGATGCGCGAATTCGTGGATTACCAAATTATTTCCAGGTCGCTGTTTTTGGGATCCGCTAATTTCCGCCCAAGACAGGATTACGGGTCCGCGATGCCAAGATTCTCCGAGTCGTGGCGACTGCGGAGTAAATTCTGAGTGCTGTTCGTACCGACTGCGATGCGGCATATAAGCGCCGGGATAAACAATGATTGTTTTCAGGCGATCGAAGTAGTACGGCTCATCCAGCCCGAGGGTCATTACGCCGGCATAAGCGGCAACGGTGACTTTGATCTCATCGGTGAGCTGGAATCCGCCGCCGCCAACCCAATCTTTTTCGGCCGTCAGAATTTGAATGCAACCTTCAAGCCGATCGCGCTGCTGAGTATTCAGATACTGAAACTGCCGCACCTGCCGCTTCAGCACTTCAAACCATTGGCGAGGAAAAGCTTCGGCCAGTAGTTTTCGGCGACGACGAGTGCGGATCCAAGGGAAAATCATAGTGAGTCGCCGACGCGACGAAATCGTTAAGGCATGCTATTGGAGACTTGTGTTGGACCGATCAAATCGATGCGATTGCCATACAAATCTTTAAACACAGCGACTCTGCCATACGGAGCATCTAAAGGTCCTTCGGTGAATTCAATTCCGCGGGAGCGAAACAGTTCGTAATCGCCATTGAAATCGTCCGTATGCAAAAAGAACAAAACTCGGCCGCCGGTTTGGTTGCCGACGGCGGCACGTTTTTTGTCGTCTACAGCGCGCGAGAGAAGTATTTCAGAACCGGCGCCGCCAGGCGCCCGAAGTCGCACCCAGCGTTTGCCCGTCGGGAGCAAAGTGTCTTCTGTGATGGTGAAGTCGAGCAAACCGCAATAGAACTTCTTCGCTTCGTCGTATTCACGCACCAAAAGCGCGGTATGGGCAAGACCTGTAATCATAAATGCGCCGACAATGTTTGTAATCCAAGGCCCTTGGTTTGGGACGGCAATAGAGTATCGTAGTACGTGGCCAACGCCAATTGGCGAGGTCGCGAATTTCAAGTTTTCACTTCCCGCTTCCGTGAACCATTCGACACCTGTTGACTGTTTGTTTTTGTTGGCCGAGTTTGCCGGAATCAACGGTTTCTTGGGTAGCCGCGCGTCGATTATGCTCGATGTGGTCTTTCTGGCCATGTTCGGGGTGCTGCCGGTAATGGCCGTGAGCATTGGGCTGGCACGATTTGGTAAGCGGTATGCGTGGCACAAGCGAATTCAAATTACGCTGGCCGTGGTGTTATTGGCGGCAGTGGCGGCGTTTGAGATCGACATGCAGTTTATCAGCGGGTGGCAGACTCGGGCGATGCCGTCGCCGTATTGGCCGACGGGAGTGAAAACCAGCTTATACATCCATTTGGTTTTTTCTATTTCGACATTCTTTCTATGGCTGTACGTGGTGATTGGTGCACTGAAGAGTGTGCCGAATCCCCCGGCGCCTTCGCCATACAGTCGGCGCCACATTTTCTGGGCGCGATTGGGGGCGATAGACCTGACGTTGACGGCTATTACAGGATGGATTTTTTACTGGCTGGCATTTGCGACGTGAGATTGCGACTACATATTGCAAAGCTTCGTGGAAGCGATGTTGACTCTTTTTACCGGTGCGCATTGGCATGAGAATTGCCAGCTAAAAGTTATTTGGTACTAAGCCCCAGTCTGCATCGATCTCCCCTCGCAGAAAAATCTGTCATTTAGCGCATTGGAGCTTTTATGGAACGCCGCACGGTATTGAAAGGCATCAGCGTGGTCGCCGCGGGATCGGGTCCGCTGTTGGGATTCATTGAAACGCTTGCCGCAGCAGGTATAAGTGGCTCAGAAATATCCGATGCTGCCACAATTTCCCAAATCGCATTAAAGCGACCGTCGGAAACAATCCGGGAAGACATGCGGTATCGAAAATTGGGCCGTACCGGCGAAGAAGTTTCGCTGATCGGTGTGGGCGGATTTCACATCGGTAGTGTTAAGGATGAGAGCGAAGCGATCAAGATTGTGCGGACTGCGATTGATAAGGGCGTTACTTTCATGGACAACTGTTGGGACTATCACGATGGGGAGAGCGAACGTCGGATGGGGAAGGCGATGAAGGACGGTTACCGAGACAAAGTGTTTTTAATGACGAAAATTGACGGGCGTACAAAGAAAGCGGCGGCGCAGCAACTGGATGAAAGTTTGAAGCGATTGCAGACCGATCACTTGGATTTAGTGCAACATCACGAAAACATTCGCATGGAAGACGCCGACAGGATTTTTGCCGACGGCGGCGCCAGGGAGGCGCTCGACGAAGCGAAGAAAACGGGGAAGATCCGATACATCGGGTTTACCGGACATAAAGATCCGGCCGGCATCTATGGATGTTAGAAGTTGCCAAGCAGCACGATTTCCATTTCGACACGGCGCAAATGCCCATAAACGTGATGGATGCGCATTTCCGGAGTTTCGTGCAGCGGGTGGTGCCGGAACTGATGAAACAAGAAATTGCGCTATTGGGGATGAAGCCGCTGGGGAGTGGAGAGATTCTAAAAAGCAACACGGTGAAGGCGACGAAGTGTTTGCACTATGCGATGAGCATGCCAACTTCGGTGGTGATCACCGGTATTGATTCGATGAAGATTTTGGACCAAGCGCTAGAGGCAGTGAAAACGTTCAAGCCGCTCGACGAGGTCGAATTGCAATCGTTACTGGCACGCACAGAGGACGCCGCCAAATATGGCCACTACGAGCGGTTCAAAACAGATACCCCGTATGATAGTACGGCACACAATCCGACATGGCTGCGGTGACCGGATTTGTTTCTCGCGCATTGAAAATGCTCTAACTATGCTGCGGGTGCAGGCGTTGTTCCGGCGCGGCGGCGACGCGGTTGATGGCGTTAAGGAATGCCAGAGCACTGGCTTCGACACTGTCGGTGGAGACGCCGCGGCCGCGGTAGACGTGGCCGTTGTGCTCGATTTCCACATTCACTTCACCTTGAGCGTCTTTGCCGACGGTGACTGAGTGGACTCGGAAATCGCGGCAGCTGATGACTAAGCCGGTGATTTTCTCGATGGCCAGGAAGATAGCGTCGACGGGGCCGTCGCCGGCGGTCATTTCTTCGGTGAATTCCTGATCGCCGCGTTTTAGCGAAAGGCGCACGGTTGGTTTTCCCCCTGTGCCGCAGTTGACACGGTAGGACGCCAGCGACCAAGTTTCGGGGACGTCGAGAATCTGTTGTTCGCACAGCGCAGCAATGTCGCCGTCGTAGATTTCTTTTTTCTTGTCGGCCAGTTGCTTGAATTGGTCGAACACAGTTTGCAGTTGTGAGCCGGTGAGATGGAAGCCCAGGGCGCGGGCCCGATCTGCTAAGGCTGCCCGGCCGCTGTGCTTGCCGAGCACGAGATCGGTTTTCGCCAGGCCGACGTCTTCGGGGCGCATGATTTCGTAAGTACGGCGTTCTTTCAGCATGCCGTCTTGATGAATGCCGGCTTCGTGAGCGAAGGCGTTGCGGCCGACGATGGCTTTATTGCGCTGCACTTGAATGCCGGTGATGTTAGACACGAGGCGGCTGGTCGGAACCAGCCGCTGGGTGTGGATGCTCGTGCCGGCGTGGTAATAATCCTGACGGGTGCGGAGTGCCATGACGATTTCTTCCAGCGAGCAGTTGCCGGCTCGTTCGCCGATGCCATTGATCGTGCATTCGATCTGCCCTGCTCCGTTCTCTACGCCGGCCAGACTATTGGCCACGGCCAGGCCCAGGTCGTTATGACAATGGACGCTGATGACGGCTTTATCGATGTTCGGTACCCGCTCACACAGGGTCCGGATGACATGGCCGTATTGGGCGGGCATGGCATAGCCGACGGTGTCGGGAATGTTGACCGTGGTAGCGCCGGCAGCGATGGCGGCTTCGACGACCTGGCAGAGAAAATCGATTTCGGTCCGGGCGGCATCTTCTGGGGAGAATTCAACGTTGTCGCAGTAACCAACGGCGCGCTTTACCCCGGCGACGGCGCGACGGATGATTTCGTCCTTGTCCATTTTGAGTTTGAATTCGCGATGGATCGCGCTGGTGGCCAGGAAGACGTGAATTCGGGCGTCGGGCGCGCCTTTGAGCGCTTCCCAAGCGCGGTCGATGTCGGCGTCATTACAGCGGGCCAGGCCGCAAATGGTAGAGCCGCGAATGTTTTCGGCGATTTGGCGAACGGCTTCAAAATCGCCGGGCGAAGCGATAGGAAAACCAGCTTCGATAATGTCGACGCCCAGATCAACCAGCGCCTGGGCGATTTCCATTTTTTCCGGGATGTTCATGCTAGCGCCGGGCGATTGCTCGCCGTCGCGCAGCGTGGTGTCGAAAATGCGAATGGGGCGCGGTGAAGCCATAGTTTTATCTCCGCCAATAATAAACGACCGAAATTGGATTGACCTACATTGCAACAAAAAACCCCAAGGCTTTCGAGGCCTTGGGGTTGGTGATTTTTACGTGTGGATACACGAACCCTACGGCCTACTCCCGGTGAGCAACAACAAGGACAAGGATAAGAGCCGCAGTTCGTTCAATGCATTCATCTCATCGATAACGTGGGCAGACGGCCGACCGAGTGAGCAGACAAAAAGGGTCCAATTAGGTTCGACCGTTCCCTATTGAAAACTTTAGACGATCAAATAGGGCGGGTCAAGCGAATCGCTCGTGCTAAGACAAATAAGACGAGTTTGTACGGTTTTCGGCAGTCTTGTTGGCCGCTACGGATAACCCTATGATTCGCCGGACGTTACAAGTTCTTCGCGCAATTTTTCATTGTAGGGCCGCGGCGGTCGTATGCATGGCGCGCTTCAAATTTCGATCGGCCAATTGCTGGCGGAGGAAGTGCCTTTGGCGCCGCCGTCGGGAATTAGGGCCCAGTGGTGGCATTGGGCGGCGTTTGGCGTATTTGTGGCGGTGATGTTGGCGCTAGATTTGGGCGTGTTCCATCGCCATTCGCGCAAGCCAACGCTGCGAGAAAGCACATTTTGGACGGTGTTTTGGGCCGCCTTGGCGCTGGGGTTTAACGGGCTGGTGTGGCACTGGGGCGGATCGACAGCGGCGATTCAATTTCTGACTGGCTATTTGGTGGAATGGTCGCTGTCGATGGATAACGTGTTTGTGTTCGCGGTGATCTTCACGTTTTTTCAAGTGCCGCCGAAGTACCAATATCGCGTGCTGTTTTGGGGAATTTTGGGTGCGATTTTCATGCGGTTGGTGTTTATCTTGGTGGGCGCCGCGTTGATCGCACGGTTCGAATGGGTATTGTTGTTGTTCGGAGCGCTGCTGGTGATCACGGGCATTCGCTTGGCGATCAAGGATGAAAATGTAAATCCGGAACACAATATCTTTATGCGTTTTGGCCGCCGGATTCTGCCTGTGGCCAGCGGCTCGCACGGCAAGCGTTTTTTTGCGCGCGAAAATGGCCGCTGGTGTGTGACGCCACTGTTTCTGGTGCTGCTGGTTGTCGAAAGCAGTGACGTGCTGTTTGCCATTGACAGCGTGCCGGCAATTTTTGGCGTGACGCGCGATCCGTTTATCGTGTTTACGTCCAACGTTTTTGCCATCCTGGGGTTGCGGGCGCTGTATTTCTTGTTGGCCGAGGTGATGGGGTTATTTCGTTATTTGCATTATGGATTGGCTGCCGTCCTAATATTTGTCGGCGCGAAGATGATTGCCGAATATTGGTTTGAGCTACACTTGTTTAAAGACAATCCGTGGATTTCGCTGGCCGTGATTGCCGGGCTGTTGGGGATAGCAATCGTTGCCTCCCTTGTCGCGGGACCGGAGAAGGCGGAACAATTTGAAGTGCGTCGTTGATTTGGTATCCACTGGCTTCCCAAAAATTTTACCCATGGACTGACATGTATCACTTTCTGCATAGACACCGGTATTGGTTTTTGGCGGTGGTTGTCGTGGCCGCTGTTGGCATTTTCTATTTTCAAATGCGCGGCGATCCGGGCGGACCTGGCAGACCGGTGAATCAACAGGTGCCGGCGGGCAATCCGTAGCGAATAGCAGAGGCAGAAGCGAAGTCAGCAGCGGAACTGCTGCAAATTCTTCGAGTGTCGCGCTGTTGGTTCCGACTTTCCAGCCGATTGCGGGCTCATTGGCAATCGGGTATGCTGCGCAGCAGGTCGCAGAACCGCGGTTTTGTTTCGCTGCGACGTCGATTGGCCGGATATCATCACACGGAAAAGGAGATCAAGCCATGGCATATACTTTGCCACCTCTGCCTTATGCTAACGACGCTTTGGAACCGTCCATTGATGCCAAGACGATGGAAATCCATCACGACAAGCATCATGCTGCTTACGTGAATAATTTGAACAAGGCGCTCGAGGGAACGGACCTGGGCAATCAGCCGGTCGAACAGCTGATTACGAACTTGGATAAGGTGCCGGAAGGAATTCGCACTGCGGTGCGCAATAACGGCGGCGGCCACGCCAACCATTCGATGTTTTGGCTGCTTCTAAAGAAAAACAATGGGGGTCAACCCAAAGGCGAGCTTGCCGATGCCATCCAGAAAGATCTAATGGGTTGGGATCATTTTAAACCCGCTTTCGCCGATGCAGCCACTAAACGCTTCGGCAGCGGCTGGGCGTGGCTAACGGTGGACGCCAAAACTGGCAAACTGGCGATTGAAAGCACACCAAATCAAGACAGTCCCTTGATGGGCGCTGCTGTGGGCGCCAGCGGCAACAAGCCGATTTTGGGCCTGGACGTGTGGGAACACGCGTATTATCTGAAGTATCAGAATCGCCGTCCGGATTATATCACCGCGTTCTGGGACGTGATTGATTGGGATGCCGTGGCTAAGAACTACGCGGCGGCGAAAAAGGGATAGTTCTGCAAGCACAGCTTGCAAGCGGAAATACTATCGTTGCAGTGACAGCATGCCGTTTCGGTTCAACCTGCAATTGACGGGCACGGTGGGAACGCTAGAATCCTCGCCCTACCGCTAGAGCAACGGCGCATGCAGTTGCACAATCGACGTGCATGTGCTGATTGCGTGGAGTTTATTCGTCGCCATAGCCGAATCTCAACTATAGGGCGACGATGGACGAACGCTCCGGGCGGTCCACGTCAAGTCATATCTAGTCTGTTTCACATCCTCAGGGACGAGGATGCCGCCGGCTGACGCATTCGACAGGGACGTCGAAGGCGGCCGGAACCGGCCCTCGAGCACCCTGAACAAGTTAAGGTGCTTTCTGCCATGCGAGCCAGAACTGGCCGGGTCGCGGTGGTGATTCTTTCTTCGATCAGCGTATGCGGCTGCACGAGCGGCCCATCGTGGAATGGCCTTTCGTGGTGGCACAAAAAACCCGACACCACTGCGGTAGCCGACGCGCCGAAGTACAACCCTGCCAATCCGGCACTGCCGAGCGCAGCTCAGAATCCGAATAATTCACTGACGAATATTGCGAGGCCCAATGCGGCGATGGCTGCGGCGGCTAGTCCGGCAGCGGCGCCGGGGATGACAGGTTATAGCGCCGCGCCTGCGGCGTATCAAAACACGGTTTACCCAACGACGCCATATCAGCAAGCGAAATTACCACCGGCTGCCGGCGGAAGTGGCGTGGGCTCCAGTGCCGCCAGCCCGAGTACCAATCCTGGCGCGAATGCTTGGGCCAGCAGCGGCGCTAATCCTTGGACCGGCGGCGCGCAGATTCCTGGGCCAGCAGTTGGCTATAGCGCGAATAGCGCCATGCCGGGTCGGTATGCGCCTGGCGCAGCGGGTGCGACGCCGGGTTACAACGCGACAGCTGGCGGCACCGCAGCGAGCAACACAATGCCACAAAACTATGCGGGCGGCAATCAAAGTACGGCGATGGCGGCTGCACCACCCTATGGTTCTCAGGCCGCTATGGCAGCAGCGCCTGGTTACATTGGCTCTGCCGCGCCTGCATCGAACAGCCAGCCGCAGGCAGGTTTTTATAATCCGACCTATGACGGCGGCGGATCCGCTACACGATATGCTTCCGGGACAGCAATTCCCAGCTCAGCTGCATCGAGTGGCATGACGGCTGCTGCTGCACAAGCGCCGAACAGTTCCATTCCGAGCAATTCGATGCCGAACATTTCGGCGCCGGCTTATCGCACCGCTGATGCTCGTAGCAGTATGTCGAATGGCGCAGGGCCGATGGCCAGCGCCGATGCCGGTGTCAGCAGTACGCCGGTTGGCGATCGTTATTCCGGATTCAATGGGGCAGCGACGGTTGCCGCGCCAGCCAGTGCTGCGCCTGCTACGGATCGTTATAGTGTTCCAGCGGCTGCCCCGACTGCCACGCCCAGCGGGATGCCTGGGGCTGGAGATCGTTATGCTCAACCGACGGGCGTCATTCAACCTGCTGCCAGTGGTTCCGATCAGGGAAATAGCAGTTATCAGCCGGGAGTCATGGCCAATCCGGTGGGAAATACCGGCTACAATCCGACGGACGGCGCTTCGGCTGCCGCAGCGGCGGGCAATGCTGCGATGTCGGGTCTGCCGGCGCGGAGCAATTCGGAATACCGTCCGGGCGGCACGAGCAATTACATTTCGCCGACCGGCAGCCCAGTACAACCTTCAAGCAACGGCGCGCAGCCTGATTCGCATTCGCAAAATGCTGTGTCGCCAGCGGGCTATCAATCGGCGGCGATGAGCAACGGCCAATCCATGTCGGGTGTGTCGCTGGCATCGGCCGCTGCACCGGTTGCCTCCAGCGGCGACGTGTATGGCGCCTATCAAGGCGGCGGTTACCGTGCGACAACTTCCAACAATAATTCGAGCAGTTTCAGCGCTTCACCCAGTGAGCCGGCTTATGGGGCGCCGAATCCGGTGGCTGCGACACCGGCGCTTTTGCCGGCTCAACCCGCTTGGTAAAAGCGCGGGCTGGAATCTTTATTTTTCCGGCTGTAACCGCGTAATCGCCATTCTTGGTGGCTTGCGGATCGTTGTGGTATGATCGGAAACCATGACGAAACAAACATCACAGTGCCGTAGTGGAATCGGCCGTCTTTGTTCGCAATTGGTTGTGCGCGGTTTGCCACTAGCTTTCATCGTCGCGGTCGTTGCTCGAGGCGAAGGCGCGCTTGCGGCGGCTGATGTAGCGAAATCGTATGAGCTCAATTATCGGGGCAAAGTGCAACTAACCACTGATACGGCGGTCGATCAGAACGGCGCGAAATTCACCATTACGGGAATGAGCGGCGTTGCGTATGGGTTCGACAATCATTATGTAGCGGTGATGGACAACTCGAACCATTTGGTGTTTTTGAAAGTCACCTTCAAAGACGATGGCACAATTGATCAGGCCACCGTGACCGGCGGTCACACCATTCCGACCAGCCGCGATTATGAAGGAATCGCCTACACCGGGCAGGAGCGCAACAGCGTGTTTCTAAGCAACGAAGCTACGCCGCCGCCACCGGCACTGTACGAATACAGTCTGGATAAATCGGCAAAACTGTTGCAAACCATCGATATGCCGTCGGTGTTTAAATATCAGGTGGATAACCGCGGACTGGAATCGCTCACGCGCCGGGCGGACGATAAGGAAATGTGGACGGCCAATGAAGAGGCACTTACCGCGGACGGTCCGGGCTCGACGACAGCCGCCGGCAGTGTGGTGCGGTTGGTGCGATTGACGGTGAATGGCAACACCGTCACGCCGGCGCAAGAGTATGCATATGTTGTCGAGCCGATTCATCACGGAGTCGGCCAACCGTACTGCAGCGGAGTGAGTGACATGGTGGACCTGCCCGACGGCACGGTGCTGACGCTGGAACGCTCGGCCATCGAAGGAATACCGACGTTTGAAACGCGCATTTATCAGGTCGACTTCACCGGCGCTACGGATATCAGCAAAGGCACATTGGCAGACGGATTAAAAGGGCAAACGTACACGCCTGTCGGCAAAAAGCCGCTCTTCGTGAGCAGCAAAATTGGTGAGAATTTGGAAGGGTTATGCTTGGGGCCGAAGTTGCCCAACGGCAATCAAGTGCTACTGGGCGTAGTGGACAATGGCGATCCGGTGAGCAAGAACACGCTGGTTTCGTTTGAGTTGGTCGATCCCGCGCCGCTGTCGACGACAATAATTTTCGCCGCCGGCGGCGGAACTTTGCTGGCACTGTGTTTGATATTGGTCTTGGCCCGATCGCGGCGGCGGAACATAAATAGGGCCGGCGGTTGATTTTGTTTCAATAGCTCTAAACGGCTGAGTGCAGCAAACTCGACCGGCCGGTTCGCCAAGAAAAATCCGGTCGATAAAAGCTTTTGGTTGTCGGGTTGAAACTGTCGATTACACTGGAACTATGCACAGAGAATTGGCCAGAGGCTTAGCGGGCGCTTTGAGCGCACGTTGGCGCTATTGTTATCGTTGGGCGAGAACTGCCATTGGCATGCTAGCGGTGCTTTGCGCTGCGGCGGCGTTGCGCGCAGGACCGCAATATGATGGGAGTTCCAATGCTCTTCCCAATCAGGCGCCGTGGCATTGGGGATATCAAGCGCTGAACTCTGTGCCGCCATATATTAATCCGCAAGCGACCGCCGTTGCGGCAAACGGTGTCACGACGCTCGATACCACATCCCAAATGACCGATCGCGCGGGGTTTGCCACACACATTCCGAGTCCGTTTACTTATACAGATCCCGATGTCATGCCGCTTGATCTCGCAACGGGATTTGAGTTGGATTTCGCAGTGAAGTTGCTCAGCGAAGATCACGGTAGCGGCGCGGATCGCGCGGGCTTCAGTGTGATTGCACTTTCAAGCGATGCCAGCCCTATAGGAATTGAACTGGGATTTTGGACCAACGAAGTGTGGGCCCAAAACCAGGGATTTACTCATGGCGAATCATCGGGTATTTTCGACACGACTGCAGGATTGATCGACTATCGTCTGGACATTCAGGGAAGCAGCTACACGCTGTTTGCGAACAATTCGCAAATTCTAACCGGCGCGTTGCGTGATTATTCGGCGAAGGGATTTCCCTACACTCAACCGAATTTTACGTTCTTCGGCGACGATACCGGGGAGGCGGATGCCAAGGTGCAGATAAGCAGCTTCAATGTCGTTCCGGAGCCGGCGAGCTTAGGATTGGCGCTCGAAGGCGGCACGTTAGTTTTGACGATTTTCGGATTGATCGTCTGGCGCCGGCAGTGCGGAATGGCGCCTGCTGCGCATCCACAGCGGCAGCGTTAATATCGAAAGTCGCCGAAAATACTGGCTGCGCCGCTACCAGCCCATCACCATGTTCGATTCGATGACTTTGCGCGCCCGGTCTAAATCTTCGCCGGTTTCGTGCATGTAGATACGGATGGCGTGCACTTTGTCGCCATGGGCTTTGCTGAGGCAATCGCGGGCGGTGTGGCAGATATCCACGTGACCGTTGATGCCGAGCACCGATTTGGAAATGACCCAAGTGTCGCGCGGCCTTTTGGTAAGCCGCAAGATTTTTTCACCTGGGTAAGCCTGCTTTGCTGCTTGATGCGCGTCGTCATCGTTGCTGGCCCAGGTGATGATGATGTGTGCCTCGGTTTCAATCTCGAACAGCGGCATGATAAGTTCTCCCGTTGGCGAAAACCAACCTGGGATCGCGCCGGCCAGCGAAAAGTCGGGGCGGCAGGCAGAAGCGGCGCCGGCGCGGAAATCCACAGGCATTGTAATGCAATGTACGCTGATAGGCGGTTGACGTCAACGTGGCCTAGGCAGAACGCGGAAGTCGGAAAGTGGAAATCAATCGGGGGGAAAGCTAAAGTTTACTTAACCACTAGAATACGAACAGCGTTGCGGCGAGTTTGGCCCATGATTAAGTTTTCCGGGGTCCGCTGTTTGCCATCATGCCGGCTTTTCGCTTGGCAGAGGTCCAGCGAGGATTTATGCTTACTAGTAAGATGAGCGAGGTGAGCCGGGGGGATTGAACTCACGAGAACGCAGCTATGGCCACTGATTTCCGCAAGTTCGATGAGCATGGCTTTCCGTTACCGCCTCGTTTTGACGATCTTAAATATCACGACGACGCACCTCCGCAGCGGCGAAACATTTCCATCAAATCGAAGCGGCTGGTGCTGCTGATTGTGCTGGTCGGGATAGTGCTGCCAGTTTTTTTGGGGCCGCAGATTTTGGAGGCAGGCCGGGAAGGCTTTGCGCATTGGCTGAGCAGCCGGGCGGAACAAAAATACTTGGACGGCAATTACGCGGGTGCAATTACGGATGTGAGTTGGGCCATTGGCTGGAGCCCACATTCGCGGGAATTGTATTTCTTGCGGGCTGAGTGCCGGGAAAAAGTTGCCGACTTAAATGGCAGCGTGGCCGATTGGAATCAATCGATCGGGCTCACAACATCCAGCGTGGAACTGTCGCTGTTGCATTCGTGCCGGAGCTGGGTGTACGTACGGCTAGAGCGCTATCAGGAAGCCCTTGACGACGCCTCGCAGGCGGTGCGGCTGAGTCCGACTTCAAGCAATCTTAACACACGGGCTTACGTGCGGGCGCTGGCCAATATGGAACTGGCGGATGGTTTGGCAGATATCAATAAGGCGCTGGCTGAAACTGGGGACGATAACGCGGAGTTTCTCGACACGCGCGGTTATCTGCTCCACCTACTGGATCGGAATGACGAGGCGCTGAAGGATCTGGATCGAGCGATTAAGCTTACCGAGCGACTCAAACTGACGCTGCAACTGCAGCGTAATAGATTTGATTCGCGCAACTGGAAGGCGCAGATTAAAGAAACCGATCACAGTTTGGCGGTAATGTATCATCACCGCGGATTGGTTCAGGATCAGCTAGGCAATAAGGATGAATCGGATCGCGATCTGCGCCGCGGCGATCAATTGGGCTACAATCCCGCACAAGGGGTGCTTTAGCGGCAGTTGCGAAGATCAGTCCGCTGATGGTCGACTGCGCGGCCAGACAGCGGACGCAGGAGACCAGCGGTTGTCTATCTTTTATTCTTGATCAACGGTGACGGCAACCGGTTCTTCCACTTCAACATTTTCCGTGACCGGTAGAATCGTCAGGCCGTTGTGACGGAACAGCCGATTGCGGCCCGCTGCTTTCGCGCTATATAGGGCAGCATCGGACCGGGCCAGTAGCGTTTGCGGATTGTCGCCATCGGCGGCGACAGCAATCCCGCCGCTGACAGTGAGTGGTAATTGCTGTTCGACACGGGCGCGTAAACGCTCGGAAAAGATGGTGGCTCCGTCTAACGTCGTCTGAGGCATGACAATGACAAATTCTTCGCCGCCGTAACGAGCGACCATGTCGGTATCGCGGACGTTGTCGTCCAACAAGCGCGACACGGCCTTCAACATGCGGTCGCCATACAGGTGGCCTTGCTCATCGTTGATTTGCTTGAAGTTATCGATATCCAGCAGCACCACAGAAAACGGGTGTTCGTAACGGTGCATCATAGCGAACATCGACTCCAAAGTTTCGTCCAGTGCTCGGCGGTTGCTAACGCCCGTCAAAGGATCGGTACGCACTTCGGTGAACGTCATCAGGTTGTTCGATTGCTGACGAATTTCGTCGTAGGCCGAAGCCAGTTGAGCTGCCAATTTGAGCGTGGGCTTGAGCATGCCCTCGGCCTCGGTGCAAAGTTCTTGCCAGGCCGCCTCTTGCTGATCGCCGCCGAGGGACGAAACGCGATCCTTGAATTTCAAAACGCTGGAGTGGTGCGTAGCAATGCTGCGCCGCACGGCGACGGCGATGCGCTCCAGCTCTTTAGCGACGGCCTGGGCGCGCTTGAGTTCACGTCGGGCTTGCACTTCGGTGGAAAGCTGTTGCTGCTCGCGATTGCGGCGGCCCACCAAATAGCCGATTAAAGCCACCGCCGACAGCGCGACTGGCGTGGATAGATGAATGCTGGTCCAATCGAATTCGGAAAGGAGGTGCATGGGCAGGTGTCTAAAAAGGGATGTATCTGAACTGTTATGGTTTGCGCGTTTAGCTTACGTTTTCGTGTTTGGTTTTTTCTGAATTCTGAGCACTTTCAGCCAGCCAGACATCAGACGCCCCCATTTCCACGTTTCAATAATTGGTGCGCGATCCAAAGCCTCGCAGCATGAAAAAGCCAATCACCACGGCAGCAACAAGCACCAGCAGCCAGTCTTGGCTGTCGATGGTGTTCACCCAGTGCATTGCGCGAGTGTAAAGGTCGTGCATGGCTTCACCGTACGTGCCGACGCAAACAATTTGCGGCGCGGCATTTTGCTACGCTTTAGAACGCCATAGAAGTGTAGGTTACATTTGGCGCTAACCGGCGTGGGCGACGGCGATGTATAGTGCGATTTGATCCAGACGGCATTATCGATACGTCTGGTAAAAGCCGTCCTCTTGCGACGTTGGCGGATGGCCCTATATAATCGCCGGTTTGCCGAGGATTTGGCAAGAAAGGTCGTTCCAAACTTCGGCGAAACCAGCCACCGGCGACATCATTATGTGATGGCGCTGGCGAAGGAGGATGCGAACCCGGGCGAGAAAGTTGATTCTAGTATTTGCGGAACAAAGCGTTTCGGGGGTGTAGCTCAGTTGGTTTAGAGCGCCAGCCTGTCACGTTGGAGGTCGCGGGTTCGAGTCCCGTCACCCTCGCTTTGCCAGTTGACGACAACTGGCGTCGATCCGCGTCAAAGCCCTTGCCTGTGCAAGGGTTTTGTCGTTTCTGGCCAGAAGCATCAGTGCCATCCAATGACACGGATTGGCTCTCAACGTCGCCCGAAATGCAGCGCCCGTGCAGCGCACCATCGTCTTTGGACGTAGCAATCGTGGCAGACTCGCAACGGTGTTGCGGAGCCGGCAAGTTCGCCACTGCCTTAGCCTGATCGGCGATGCCGATATGAGCGTAGCGCATCGTCATGTTTACGTCCGAATGTCGGGCCAGTTCCTTAGCCTCCGGCAAGGACACGCCATTGCGAAGCAACTCGGTAATATGCGTGTGACGCCCCGCCGCATGGAAGTCGGCAATGCCCTCCGCCGTCTCGTAGGCGATTCCGACTCTTTCCAGGTCCTTTTTGACCATGATCCACGTTTTTCGCACGGCAAGCAGCGGGAACAACTTCTCGCCTTGGGCGAGTCCCCTGAGCCAGCCGCATAGCATCACGACCAATTCGGGATGCAGAGGCAGCACATCCTTCCGTCGGTGCTTGGAACAAGCGGCCTCGACTGTCACAGTCGGCGGCACAATATCCAAGGCAAAACTTCTCGGCGTCAAGCTGGCCAACTCTTTTTTACGTAGCCCGGTCATGTACGACAGGATGTAGATACGTGCCCGTTGCTCGCCGGTATATCCTTGAATCCGCAGGCCACTTGATCGGGCCGATTGAATCAGCTGGGACACTTCTTCAGTCGTGAGTGCCCGCCGGGGGTGTCGCACATCGACCGCCGTATTCAGCCGTTCCAACCCGATAATCGGATTGCGAGAGAGGCGTTTTGTTGAAACGCACCAGTTGCAGAAAGTATCCAGCGCTTGCAGGTAGTGGTTATACGTTTTGTGGCCAATGTCATCCGTCTTGCGAAGTGATCGCAAGAAAATCTGCACAGCTTCGGCGTCGATTCCAGCCAACGAGGCAAAGCCACATCCCTCGACAATACGGCGCACACGCGACATCGTCAGCTTGACATACTTGCTGGTATTATCTGCCAGATTCCCCTCAAAGGCTTTCAAATGCTCTTCGATTGGCGACTGCTTTGTCGCAGCAACTCGCTCCAAATCGGCATCGATCAGCCCGGTTAGCCGCATGCGAGCTTCGGCTTCTCGTTTGGCTGCAGCCTGTTCTGTCAGGCCGCGATCGGTAAAGCCCTTTTCCGTTCTGCGCTTGCCACGATGATCGCGGTACTGATACAGGTACGGTTCGTTCTTGCCCTTCTTGCGTTTGTAAATCGATGCCATTGGCGGGTTCCCTTTCAGAGGTCAATTTTCGCGCGCTTCCGCCTTTGGGCAACCCCGGGCAATCCAGATTTTTATTTCTTCCAAGCGCCAGCGCACCGCGCCACCCAATCGGACCGGCGCCGGCAAACTTCCGGCGCTATTCAATCGCCACAAAGTACGCGTGGAGATTTGCAACATCTTGGCAACCTGGGCCGCCGCGATCAGCAAGGGCTGATATTCGGCCACTATTTCCGCGTCAATCAATGGCATGTTGTCACCTCGATTCCATCAACAAGGCCGGAGCGCGGCATCTTAGCCGCGCTCCGTCAGTCGATTGATATTCATCGCTTTTTCGACAGCGTTTCACTCAGAAACTTCGCCCAAGTGATTGCCTTGTCAGGATCGCTCTTGGCAAAGCTGGCCAACTTGTAGCCGATAAACCATACACACAGGAACAATAGTCCCAGGGTTTGGCTGAACGATAGTATCATTACTCCCAATAACATCTGTTGTTCTCCTTGTTACAAAGTGTGAATGAACAAAGACTCATCTAACATCGCGGCGCTCAATGCCGCCACTTACGCAGCCACTGCCAACCCAGCGCCGCGGCCTGTCGCCACAGTTTTCCGGGATGGCGCTCGTTATACGCGCCAAGCTGATACATGGCGGCGCACGATACGATCAAAATGAAACCATAAGCGGACATGACACCTACTACTTATCTAAGTCCTGCTCTTTGTCGTCACGACCATACAGGTCGCGGGTATCAATACTCGACGGACGATTGGCCAATACTGAATCAGGCCGAGGGGTTCTTTCCTCATCCAACGTGCGATCATCGGGACTGCGCGCCTCAGCAATTTCACCTTGCGTCAGTCGGCCAAAAATTCCGACCTCGGGTTGCTGTTGGGCAACGTTCGACTCGGGGTACAGCGCCGAGCGCACTTCGTTCAAACCCATTCGTGCCATACCAGCCAAATGTCCTTCACCAATCTTGCTTGCCATAATTAGTACGCTCCTCTCGCAACAGAATTCCTCACGTTTCACCGCGCAAGTTGCGGAACCGTTCCGCAATACTCTGCTGTTCGATCACCGAATCATAAATGTCCGTGGCGCGGCGGCGATAATAGGCTTCCGTCTGCGCCACCGAGCAGAAGAGACACAGCGCCGCGACGATCAAATAGCCGCCCAAGAGTTGGCTGTACTTGCACATTCCGACGCCAACTAGAAATACGACGAGCGGCTCCAAAAATTGCTTGATGCGAATTTCCGACATCCGTGGTAGCAACAGGCACAATCGAGGTTCGCCTGAATAGCGCGTGTGAATGCGATCTCCTCGCCAGTGGCGACAAACAATGTTGATTCGAGCGATGAAGCAGGCGCTGACATACGCTTCCAGGAATTGCCACATGGGGCGCACATCCTGCCCTTGCCAGGCCGCGCAATACAGCGGCACCAGCAGAAGCACGGCTGCGGCGGGCAGCGGATTGTACCGACTGCCGAACCGACGATGCAGAAACACTTCTACCGACATGGCCCAAGTTTGCAGCACAAAGTACAGCCAATAAACGCTGTTATCGGCGGGGCCAGCTGCGGCTTTGGCCGGTTGCTGTTGTGAATTGAGCATGAATCGGTTACTCCGAATTATTTGAACTTCTAGCGCTGCTTAAACGTGGCGAGTCTCCAAGTCCGTCCGTTATCGGGGAACACACCGTCTGTGGTGAAGACGATGGCATCGACTTCAAACCGATTACGTGGACCACCGTTGCGAAGTCGGGTAAATGCCGATGGTTGGACTTCGTACTCCAGCACTTCATTGACGCCTGAACTCGTTTGTGCCGTTTGGCTCAGGCCCAATAGATCGCCGAACATATCGCTTGGCTGGTAACTTTGATTCGCGTGAACCAGGAACTGACGCGTTTTGCCGATGAGTTCTGAGGCCCAATGATTGGTTTTAGGGTCCCCGTTGGCGTGGAAAATCTTCAGGCCGCAGTTACCGAATATCGAATCGACTTGCGCTTCGCCTGTCTTGTCGCCACCTAGTACCGCGTAAAAATTGCTCAGGTTTTGCGATAAAAGCACCGTTGCCACAGCGGAACTGCGGCACGTCGAATGAAAATCCATATCGTGATTAGTCACGAAGAATTGTGCCTCGTCCGCCCACAAGAACACCGGTCGCGGACGCTCCTGCGTGTTGCGGCGTTCAATCGACTTTTGAAAGGCGTATTTCCAGAGGCCATTGGCAAACCCACCGATGCTGCCGAACTCCTTAATCGGGAAATCCACCAAGATAATCTTGCCAGCCTCGATGGCTTGGGGCGTCACGTTGGTGCCGCCGCAAAACAGCTTGCGCAGTATCCCCCGATTCAGCACGTCGATTGACGAGGTAAATGTTGACTTTATGATGCTGCGAGTTTTGTCACTTAAACCAGCATACTCTTCCAGGAAAAAGTCTCTTACAACTTTCAGGTCCTCGCGTTTGTCTGAATCCATCACCTTTTGGTCCGCTTCGACTAAGCACTGGTACAAGAAGGAGTACTGTTGCCACTGTTGAGAATTGGCTTCTTGCAGCGAAAGAGGTGCCGATACGAGGAGTTTGTACAAGTTCGGCACGCTGACCTCTTGACCCGCCATGCCTAACAGATCGACGAGGTTGCGCGATAGCTGCACCTTCGTGGTTTCCCAGTACGGGTCGTCCGGATGACCGCCGCCTTCGTCGCGCTCGTGCTTGACCATTTCCGGCAAGAGCTGCAAGAATTGCGCGATGTTTTCGATTAAGCCTGCGCCGGGACCACCCCGCCGCATTTCAAAGTCCAAAAAATTGAAGCGCCACGGTTCCTCTGGACCGAATACCAACAGGTCGGCGCTGCGACCTGTATTGCGGCAATAGTTTTCCCAAAGGGTTCTTTCGCCAGGCTTAGCTGTTAAGATAAGCGCCCCATAACCCGCCCGCAGCATTGCCTCAGCAATCGTCCGACCGCTGCCGCTCGTCTTGCCACTGCCCGTCTGTCCCAGAATCAACGTACCGTTGAATGAGTCGCGAATCGTCCAAGCAGCCCTGCGCGACCATTGTACAAGTGGTCGCTCCGGGTCCCACGGCTGACCAGCACGGCGGCGACCAATGCCAAACATCTTACTGCTCTAAATTATTTTGAGACGAACTACTAATCCTCATGCTCCGGCGCGGGACATATCGTTGACCATCCTCTGGAAAGTGCCCAGTTGTAAGTTGCGCTTTTGGGCTTCACGAGACTGCGCGCGCAACCACTCCGACGACTCAACAATTACGTCAAGCGTCAGATCATCGCCGCAAAAGGTGACAGTTCGGCCGTTGCTTAACCTGAAAGTCAGGCGGCGGCTTGATACGCGGGGTGATCGCGGAGAGTTTTCGCGATTTGAGACTTCCTCACACGAAAGTTTCTCATTTTCGGACATTGCTGACCTCGTTGGGTAGAAATGGGACTTTCTCGGTTGCTTACGGCGGCCACACGACTAGCCGCACAATACGAGATACGCCTTTTCACAGTGAAAATTCCCCCTACGCAGTTTTTCTGTTTCAGCTCATCTCATCCCGCAGGGGTATGGCAGTTGCTCATCTAGGGGTGCCCTTCTCGGGCAGTCAGGTTATCCAAGCGATCAGTGGCAAGATCGCCTAAAAAATAAAACGACAAAAGAAAGAATGTCGCAAAAAAAGGTGCGTACTTACTAAAGAGAGAGGCGAGAAAGCCGGAGATAACCACCGGAACAGGTTCATCTATGACCAACCTTACAACCAATAAGTGCCCCTCATGTGGCAGGCCGCTAACTCAAGAGATAGAGGATTTGAACCTTTTGATGTGCACGTATGCACGATTCAAAGATCCGCTGCGATTTGCGGATATTGTTCGCGCCATCGAGCCACTGGTCACGAACTTGGTTCGTCCGTGGGCCTATCGCTGCTGGTATCGTATCAATGAACTCAAACAGGCGGCGCTATCTGATCTGGCGCGCAAAGGTCACTCATATCCCTGTGAGCTACCGCCGGTAGTCTATATCCAACAAGTAACTAAATCGGCCATCGTTTCCCAGTATCGCAGGGACAAGGTCTATCTCCGCACATTTGTCACCGGCCTTCTACGACAACGCGCCGACGACCATGCAAGCCCTTCCGCCAGGTTTGTCGATTGCCCGACATCATTTTCTGACGATCCGGTCGAAAATGCGATCTTCAACGAGTGTCTGAAACGGGCGAATGAAGCACTGAAGGAAATCACCCCTCAGCAAGCGAGGATTTGGGAACTGCGCAAAAAAACCGACGCGCAAATCGCCGCTGAGTTAAAAATCAGTCTCCAGGCTGTCAGGGCTTCCCGATACCTCACAAAACAACGACTGCTGCAGGCGATGGAGATCATCCTGCCACGACACCGACGAGGAAACATAAAAGATCACCGCGTATCTTCCGATGGTGGCCCCCCGCCCGACATCGGAACTGATTTAACCAGCGGGTACTAGTCGAGGTGACTTTGAGAACCTTGCAATGAGGAATCTCACCCATGAAACCAAATCCACGTTCGCAAGCCACGATGCGTCTACCACAGGGACGGACCGCTCGTGGCGATATTGATTTATTGCCTCCCACCCATGCGCGACTTGTCGCGGTGGCGGTGGGACTGGAACACTGGACGGCATTAGAACAAGCTTGGCTGTCGGCCCATCCTCATTGGCTCGAATATGAGCGCCAATTTCGAGAGGTATTAGGTACAGACAGCGCCGCCGATTTCGACGAAAACGCTTCGACGGCCGAATTAATCATCAGTTGCGCAGCACCATCGTTCAGTTTTCGGCTTTAACACTGCTCTTTCGCAGAAAATAAAAATTGTGCCGCTGGGGTGTTTGCTAACTAACTTTGAGGCAGCAGCGATGTACAAATCGCTGCTGCCTCTTTTTCATCATAGTTAACGAATTGTTAACACCTTCCGGGCGATAATTGGCTTCCTATTTCCAATGGAAGCACGATGACCGCGACGAATGATGAACCGCCAGGCAATGCGCCCGATCCTGGTAAACAAAGTGACCCGAATAGTCCCAACGGGTCATTTCCACCGACGCATACGCGGCTGGTTGAAATCGTCGTGGGTCGCTCGCAATGGACGACGGAAGAACAAGAGTGGCTGGAAAAGAATCCTAGTTGGTTGAGGTATGAACAGGAAATGCGCGTGGCATTAAACCAGCCACCGAGCGATCTCGCCATTCCTGAAAGTACTCAACATGTCCAACAAGAATTGAGCCGTCGGTTGGCACTCAAACCACCATCCCGAAACTAAGTCACACCTCCGATATAAAGCCAGCGGCATCTAAACGCCATACCGGAAACCGCTGCATGATGTTCCGCATCTTTTATTTCGGACGATCGCAGCATGTTCGCATCGCGCGAACATCGGCGTAGCCCTATTAGCGATTTGCTCGTCCTCTAAGCCACGCCCTGCAATCATAGCGTAACGGTACGCGACTGTCGTGAGCGCTAATCTCCCCAATTCTTTGTGAATCGTTCGATCCACAGAATTCTTTCCCCGGGCAAGCGTACTTCTAATCAGAGACAATTCACCATTTTTCCTTCTCTCACATTTCGGAGGTTCCCATGTTCTTCGCCGATGCCCATGTACCGTTCCTGATTCTACTACTATTCAAACTGCTCGAAGCTATCTTCGGATGCTAAGGTGCCTCATCGCTACGGCGGTCCCTTGCTCGCAGGCTCCGCGAACGCTGCGGTCCGCGACGTAACGCGGTGGCCCCTTTTTGTCCGGCTGGTGCATCGGTCTGCGGCCCCTAGTGGACGCCTGTCGGCGCTGAAGCAGTTTCTCATTTGAGTCTTACCGGATTTAGGGGACACCCCGCGCTGTCAAGGGTCGGGGCCGCGCTGCCGGCACGGTTCCCTCCTATCTTCCGCGCTGCGCCAAAGCTTGCTTGTGCAGACAGGCAAGCCTCCCATGCTGGCAGCCCTTGACTGCGCTCCCCGTGCTTTTGGCACGTTCATCCCCGCTGCGCCCAGCTTTTGATGCTCAGCTGTTTTTTCACTTTCAGCACAGTTCCACTCCAGGAGGTTCTTCATGAATAACTTCTTCGAGATCCCGCGCATGCTGAGCGTTATTTAAGAAGATTTGCGACATGCCCCACTGTCGCGTTGAGCTCTTCGCAAAGAATAACTCATTCCTTACCTGAACTGGCCATTGGAATAAGCAGTTGCAATTGGCGGCATTGCTAGCAGTGGCTTTGCGAAATCTTTGCCGGCGAATCTGCGATAACTGCGTCCTGTCGCCGATAACTATAAAGGGGGGACCATTACTCCGCAGAGCCGGGGGCACATAATGTCGCGCGCATTTAGACTCTTCTTCTTTGCGATTATCTTCGCCGTCATCCCCGGATGTATGACTGCAAATTTTTTAAAGAAGGATTGCACTCGGCAATCCGCCACGATTACCGACATTCAATTCAAACAGGTCCTTGATAACGTCGCCTCTTTTGCTAAGAATCCAGGCACCTTGCCCCACTTTTCCACGTTGGGAGAAGGCACCACTCAGATTTCGGATACGGGATCGATGACACCGACACTGATGTGGAATGTCAAGGGATTCAGCGGAGCGAACCTTGCAATGAACGGCAATCGAGTGTTGCTAGAAAACTGGAAGCTTGAACCCGTTACCATTCCTGGTCGCGTATTACGCCTGCGATGTGGATTTCAATTTCTCTTCTCAAGACCAGAAATAGCATTGATCCCCCTGGATAATACCAAGACCGGCGTTGGGGACATTTGGTGTGTGGGAACTTCGGAAGGGTGCATCAAATGTGTCAATGAGATGATCAATTTGCGGTTGTTTCCTTTTCCAACCGATGCCGTTTTGCCACCATCGAGTGCACCTCCGCCCTCAACTACATCACCACCCAAGCCCCCGGCAAATCCCGACGTGAATGGATGGTGGCACTTTCCGAATCGAGACGCAGCGGCTGCCTATCAACGCCAATTGATAGAGGCGATTGATTGTAAATTCCCCGTGGGATGGTTCGGAACCGGTTGCCACCACGATGTACCAAAAGACGCGTGTTTTGTTGGCAGCGACTGTGATTCGTACGTTTGGGTGCAACCGGGAGGTATCGAGCCGCTGGCCAGATTCACCTTGAGTGCCTTGGCACTTGCTAGCCTCGACCCGCCAAGCGAGACCGTGACGACAAAAACAGAAAAAAAGAGCGACGCGAAAGTCCGCAGTAGTGCGAGTGCCTTAAGTACGTTATTGCGCAGCACCAATCTGCCCGTTCAGTCCCATCTGCAGATGCTTGACAGTTTGTCTTTGACCGCAGAAGCATCACCAGCGCAATTATCCGCTATGCGGCCTCAGATCGACGATTTGCGTTTGCAAGTGTTGCGGCAGGTTCAGAACAAACAGTTGAGTCCGGAGTTGGGTTTTGCCATTGATCAATTAGCGGACCAATTAAATCGTCAAATTGAGGACCAATCAGAACAACCTCAGTCGACCATCTCAGTCCAACCGAACGTGGATCCTTTTTCTCGCCCCGCCTTCATCCCGTTTTGGGGTACCGGGGGACCGCAATTCTATCCAGTCAATCCTACGCAATAGCTCATTGACTCTTTCGCCCAACAAAACAGCAATGATCGCACGTTGCAACCAGAGCGCTGCGCGACGGCCGATATCGAACGCAACTCCCTGATCGTTCGCCAGCTGCTAGGCTTGGTCCGGAATCTGTTGGACTTTCGTAGGCAGGAACAGCCAAAGGCATCACGTTCGTCACTCTCGAAGACGAAACCGGCGTGGCCAATCTGATCGTCCGGATGGACGTAAGGGAGAAATTCTACACGGTTGCCCGTACCGCCAGCGCATTTATTGCCAGTGGGCGATTACAGAATCAACTGGGCGTGATCCATGTACTGGTTTCCCGATTGGAAAACCTAAACGATTGCGTGAACGATCTTCGGTCACAATCGAGAGATTTTCAGTAGGCATGTCGCGTGCGATCACTAAATTCAGGCGGCACATTAAAACGGCGATCTCTCTTGCAAATTCTAGCCATCACTCCTAAAAGTTAACCAACCAACACATATGGCCTAGTACAATCTGTAAAGGTCGATCCGAAAGCGTTACATGCCAATGATTTATGAATATCTTAGCGAATACAGCGCCGAATTTTACGTCTGCGCCACATGGTACAATCAATCGAAGAAAACTAAATCGCACCCCCCTTATAGACGATGTATCGAAGGTTCTCCCACTTATAATTGATTTGGGTGCGGGAAACGCATCTAGCAAGTTACCCTAAAGTACGTATCTTATACGTAATAGACTACTTGCCGCTTTTTCGGAAGTAAGAACTATGGCCGTTGGTAAGGCAAGCAAACGTTACAATTGTCAGCGCGCAAGCGAAGAAGCTGCGCAGGCATTCCTTGCTAATCCTGTGCACGACCGCTTTTTCTCGCTTGATCTCGATAAGACTAAGATGACTGCTAGGGACGCCTGTGGTTGGATCGACAATTTCCAATCCGTGGTCCACCGTGAGCCTCCAGACCGCGTTTCGCGTTTTCCGATCCCACTTTTTGCCGTCTTCGCAACTAAGCTCACCCAAGACGAAACGGATGCGCTTGTTAAGCTCGGGGCATCGGTATTTAATCGAAGCTTGACAGAAAACGCTCACTGTCAGAATGAGTTTGAATTGCTTGAACAACTCCGGAAGCTTCGATCCGAGGCACAGTCTGTCGACGTGGTTCAATCGACTGCTATTCAACCGCCACCACTAGACGCATCACTTCGTGATTGGGTAAATACATCCATTGGCGATGTGTCTGACCAAGACTTTCTCGACTCCATTTCTTTGATGGGTTAAGTCCACGTCGCTTCGACCTGCCGGCATCACCGGTCCGGCTTGCGACGAGCAGGGGCCAGGACATGATAGACCCATTACTGGAAGCTCTCCGGTATCTTCCCTTTCCCCGGAGTTTCTCGATCGGCGGAAGTTTGCTTACCGTTTCAATTAGAGATCAAATGCTCCGCGGCCGTCTATTCGTCGAGCGGGCTCTAAGAAACGGATTATTACAACGATCAGCGGAGCCATTTCTCGTCGTGGGTGCAGGTGCGGGGGGCGCTAATGCGGCAATCTTTGCCGCAAGCCAACAGATTCCAACTCACCTCATTGACAATAACAACGCACCATTCTCCACGCAGCACGGTTCAGCTCGATGGATTCACCCGATGCTTTATGATTTTCCTGCAGACCATTGTGACACAAAGCAATACCCCTTGCGACGAACTGTACCGCCGTGCGAGCTTAGTTGGAGCGCCAACACTGCAAATGTTGTTGCAAACGAATGGCTGCGACAACTCGGCGATGCAATAATCGACTATCCCCATCTTAAGTTCGAGCCTCATACAAGACCGATTGCGCAACCGCAGTTTGACTCAGCAGGCAAGCTTTTCCTGCGGGTTAAAACGGAACCACCGTTCTCGCACGTGCAGCCCGAGTCCGAGATCTACTTCCAACAAGTCCTGTTCGCGCTGGGTCCAGGTCCCGAAAGAACCTATCTTCGCCCGAAGAATGGTCCGCCCCACAAGACCAGAGGGTATAGCTTTTGGAAAGACGATCCCTTCGGTTCCCTCGATTTTGGTTTTTTGGGTACCGGTGCTCCTCAAATACTGATATCAGGATCAGGTGATGGAGCGATTCAAGATTTCCTGCGAATCGCCACTACCTGTCAAACGACTGAGGACGCGTATCGTCTCGCTCCCCTCCCGGATGCCCTGCGCCAGATGCTACTCAGTGCACAGGATCGCGCGATGCGGCATTTGCAACTCGGTACCGAGTCGAAGCACGACCATGACGCGCTAACCGAACTCCATAGAATCCACAAGGGAGTGGCCGACGAAGTCCTGCGTCAGGGTGGACAGAATCTCAAAAACAAATTGCGAGCGGCGTTGCGGAAACCACTTCCCCAGTTACAATTTTTCATCGAATGCACGCATTTTTCGAATTGTTATTCTTTGAATCGCTATCTCGCGCTTCTATTTGGAGCATTAATTGAACAGGAAACAAGTCAGCCCGTATTTCTGTACGGGCGGCGCATCATTGACATCCAATCCATACAAACTCATCACGTATGCGCCGACGATGCTGACGATTGCCACGGAAAGATGCACCGCGTGACTTGGGCACCGATGCCGGATTGCCGAGGGGCCCCGAACACATCGACTATGAATTTTGTCGATGCCAATATACTAATCCTCCGACACGGAATCGATACTGCGGCGCTCAAGATGAATGTTACGCCTTCTACACCCAGGTTGTTGCTTCCCTATTACTTAGAATAGTGGATCTATCACCTTCTGCGTCCAAATCGCTCCGTGAGTGAGAGTATCTCTCTCGCCAGAACTCGTCCCACCGCGTCGTTTCGCCGGACCCATTCGCCTTCCCGACACACGCTACTTTGCTGTTTTTTGAAGCCGAAGTCTTTGAGGGACTGTTGGATTGCGGGGATTAGCTCCACATCATCAAACCTTAGAATGATATTGTGCTCCGTTAAGCACATTCCAAGTTTTATGTTGTCCCCTGTGGTACCGATGACGACTCGCGACATTTCAGGACGACCGACAGCTAAACTGTAGTCCAGACCGACAGCGTCTGCCGCATCTAATTTGCGAGAATTTGTATCATTTCCCTTCCGAGGTTTCATTGTTCTCTTCCCGTCACACGCTGCCTCGCATTTTATTGTGGTTATACACCTAATACGGCGCTAATTAGTTTGCAAGCATTATTTATGCACCGCACAATTCCGCGATTTGTCAAATTCTAATTATGCCGTGAATGAGCTTTTCTAAATTCTCGTCGGCGCATCCGCCGTTGGCGGTCGGGTGCTTTCAGGCTCCGCTCACCGCTCGGTCCTGACCGGACGCCTTCGCCCTTTCCGCCCCCTTGCGCGTCGGCCTATGGCCTCTAGCGGACGCGTCGCTTCGCTGAGTCGCTAGGTTTGTTGCGTTAATGGGGAAACCTTCTTTCCCGTGCCGTCAAGGGTCGGAGCCACGCTGCCGTCGCGGTTCCCTCCTATCTTCCGCACGCGCTGCACTTGTTTGTGCAGACAGGCAAGCCTCCCACGCCGTCAGCCCTTGACGGCACTCCCTTCGCTGTTTTTCGGCGCTTTTGCGCCCGCCGCCTGGAAAAGCAGTGGCTCTGCTTTTTCATGCTTACGGGGCTTTTACCAATTCAGATGGAGGAAATGCACATGACGAACGATTTTCAAGATGACATCGACTTGACCGTATTTTCGCTGGTTTGTGAACAGTGCGATGCCGGCAGCAATGTGACGAGTTACGAGGCTGCGATTGCAGACGGCTGGACAGAGATCGAGTATCGGCCCGATTTGCCGATGGCCAATTATTGCGGGCTTTGCCCCGACTGCCGACGAGACCGGGAACTGTAAGAGCACGTCGAGCGCCAAGAAATATGCCGTTCAGACGCGGCAACCAGCGACGGCTAACCAACCTGCTAACCGCCCGGAACCTATTCAATACGGGCGACGATGGCCGATGCCTTGGTTCCCATCGCTTTGCAGAGGCGAATCAGAACGTCCACGGTTGGAGATTTGTGGTTATTTTCCAGTTCGCTGATATAGGTTCGATCCACTTTCGCTCGGAACGAAAGTTCTTCCTGAGTCAGCATTTTCTCTTGCCGTACACGGCGCAATTCATTTCCCAGCATCCTCAGATTATCTAGCGGGGACTATTGACTGTCTGTCGGCATTAGCCTACAAATGGAGGTGTCGGCTATTGCCTACAGCCCGCGATTTCCAGCTTGATTCCTCGAATTCATTAGTGCCTAGCCGCACCGACTTCTTGCCTTTTACTTTACCCATATTCGGATCAGGGTTTCGTTATCAACACCCATGATGCAGATTCTCTAACCCATTCCAGAGGAGGCATTCAATGCACAACTTGTCATATCTGCTCCGCACCTCGATTCCTGTATTGCTAGGCGTGGCCGTAGCCGCGCCGTTAGCCCACGCCGACATCCCTGGCTTTCAGGATTTTTCCAATTTCACGATCAATAACGGCGACGGTGGCGCAGCCCCGACCGTCTCCATTCCGTTGGGTAAGATCAACCTGATCAATGGCGGGGGCGAGCAGCGCAGTATCTTCGATAACACGCCACAGAATATTACGCAGTTTACCGCATCGTTCACATTTCAAGGCCAAGGAGGCAATCCCGACGGCACCTGCTTCGTCATTCAAAATAACGCGGCGGGCGCTTCAGCCCTTGGGTTTCAAGATGGATATTCAGGGATGATCAAGAGCGCCGCCGTGGCGCTGGAACTAGATAATTCCGGCAACACCAATACCGCACTCTATACCAGTGGGAACCTGGGCGGTGCCACTTCCAGCAGCCCCGTGGCGTTGTTTACCGATGACCCAATCAATGTTTCTTTGGCGTACAACGGCTCACTTCTGAACGAAACATTGGTTGACAGCACCACACTGGCCTCCTTCAACACATCCTATGTGGTCAACCTGCCCAGCGTTGTTGGCACTACTACCGCGATCGTGGGCTTTACGGCTTCGAGTAATTTCGGCTCTAGCCAATCGATCTCCAATTTTCAGTTCACGAGTGTGCCCGAGCCGGCGTCGATTGTGCTTTTTGGCGCGGGCGCAATGAGCCTACTTGCTTATCTCAGTATGCGACGTAGTTGCGCCTAGTCGTTGTGACAGCCAACTGATAAATCGAAACATTTATTTGCCGCCCGTCGGGTTAAACCGGCGGGCGGTTTTGTTTTTGGCGGTCGATGGTTTCCGGTAGTAACGCTTTGTCAATCATGTTCGCGGATATTAGTGATCGGATATGCAGTTATGGACGACGATGCGCGATCGCGATGATTTGAACGACGCTTTGCGTCGCTGCGCGGCCTGCCAAACCTACCGTGTGATCCAACGTCTCCAGAAACACATCGGCTAACGGCGGATACCACAGGATACGGCGGTTCTACCAGGCGCCATTCCGGGCCCTTTCTATGCAACCGACGGACCGCGTTTTCCCGAAGATGCGTCAAAAGTTTTTAATTCGATCCTAATCCCTGATATCCAACGGATGTGCCGGCCATCATGACAATGCGCCGACGACCCGCATAGTTGCCAGAGTTCACGAACTGACCATAAAATCGTGTCAGAAGCTTTACCTTTCCGGTTATTATCTATTGGGGCGCGCTTCTCGACACGTTAGGAGCTTCCAAAAAGTGACTGATCTTGCCAGCGCATCTCCGTTCGTCACTCGGGCGTCGATTTTCGACCGGCTCCAATCTCGCGATACGGCCCAGCGCGATCTGGCGTGGGGCGATTTTCGGACCAAATATGCGCCGATCATCGCCGGGTTCGCCGTCAAACTGGGCGCTACGCGCCAAGACATCGACGACATTATCCAAGACGTGATGCTGGGTTTTTTCAATGTGAGCGATGAATTTAGTTACTCGCCCACCCAGGGGCGTTTCCGCGGTTTCCTGAAGGTGTGCACCATTCGGGCGGCACGCCGCCTGGCTGGAAAGAACCTGAAGTATCAGGGAATCGCTCTGGATAATCTTCCGCCGGAGGACGTGGCCATCGAGCAGGTTTGGAACGACGTATGGGAGCAGGAGTTGCTGGCCCAGGCTTTGGCGGCGGTGCGGGCCGAAATCGGCGGCAGCATCGCCTTTCGAGCTTTCGAGCAATACGTGCTATTGGAACGGCCGGCCGAAACCGTGGCTGCGGAATTGGAAACCAGCGTCAACAACGTGCATCAGGCCAAAACCCGCGTGACCCGCCAACTGCGGGAAACCTTGCAGCGGTTGCGCGAACTGGAGGATTGAGTTTCTGCTACAATAGCCCATAATTATTTCCCCCTCTCACTCTGGAAGAGTTATGGGGGTGGGGGGAAATTGCGTGGAAGTTGAGTTGCGCGCGGAGAATAGATTTTTTTCGCAAGATCACACTCCGATGTCCACCAGCGAAGAACCGGCCCACGGCGCCACTCGAAGTTACGAAGCCAAAGTGCTGGCCCGAGCCCGGGCCGTGCTGGACCAGCTGCCGGAGCAGATTGGGCCGTATCGCATTTTGGAACGGCTCGGCGGCGGCGGCATGGGAGAAGTTTACCGGGCCGAGCAACGGTCACCCATCCGGCGCGAAGTCGCGCTGAAGCTCATCAAGCTGGGGATGGATACCAAACTGGTCATCGCCCGGTTCGAAGCCGAGCGGCAGGCGCTGGCGATGATGGACCATCCACACATCGCCAAGGTGTTTGATGCCGGGGCAGAGGAAACCGGCCGGCCGTACTTCATCATGGAGTACGTCAAAGGCCGGCCGATCACCGAATACGCCGATCAAAACCATTTGACCATTCAGGAACGGCTGGAACTATTTGAGCAAGTTTGCCACGCCATTCAGCATGCACACCATAAAGGTGTGATTCATCGCGATCTCAAGCCCAGCAACGTGTTAGTCAGCACCCAGGATGGCAAGCCGTTCGCCAAGGTCATCGACTTCGGTGTCGCCAAGGCCATTGGGCAGTCACTCACTGAAAAGACTCTTTATACTCAGCACGAGCAACTGTTGGGCACGCCGTTATACATGAGTCCCGAACAGGCCGAAGGCAACCTCGACATCGACACCCGGACCGACGTGTACAGCCTGGGCGTATTGCTGTACGAACTGCTGGCCGGTAGCACGCCGTTTACCAGCGAAGAGTTTCGCGCCGCCGCCCTTGATAAGTTCAAGCGGATTATCTGCGAGGTTGATCCTCCCAAGCCCAGCACACGGATCAGCATGAGTGGCAACACTTTGCCAACCCTGGCGGCCTATCGCCGCACGGAGCCGAAAAAGCTCGGCTCTCTCGTCCGTGGCGAATTGGATTGGATTGTGATGAAATCGCTGGAAAAAGACCGCGCCCGCCGCTACGATACGCCGGCCAGCTTGGCTGAAGATGTGCAGCGTTATCTGACCGGCCAACCCGTGGTCGCCGCCCCGCCAAGTTGGGCTTATCGTGCCAGAAAATTTGTGAAGCGTTATCGCCTGCCGCTTGCTGCCGGGGCCGCCTTCACTGCCGTTTTGGTCGTAGCAATCATCGCGATTTCCAGCTTAGCAATTCGCCTTGATGGACAAGTGAACGAAACTCGATTGGCCTTGACTGAGGCCAAGGCCGCCCGCGACAACGAGTCTCAGCAGCGACAGGAAGCAGAGCGGCAGCGAGCAGCGGCCGAATCAGCCGCGCGCCAGACCAAATACGAATCGGCTAGGACCCAGGCTCAATACCTCATCCAACAAAATCTGCTGGATCAAGCGCTCGTCCAAGCCAAGGAGGCGTATAAGCTAAACGGTGGTTGGGAAGACGGACTATTAATCGATCGGATTGTGAGCGAATGCCGTAAGAATTGGGACATAGCACATATCATATCAGTTTCGGAACGTCCGCTGGCTGCTTGCGTTGCACAAGCCGATGGTAAGCGGCAGTTTTTGATTGTATCGTTCGGATCATCTCTTGCTGAGTACGACCTGACAACCGGCAAATTGAAGCAACGGTGCACACTAAAAAGGCTGGCGACACGTCTCGTGCCGTTTCGCGGCCCCAGCGATCGGCTCATCGCGCTCAACCAGCACGAAATCTCGGTCATCTCGCTCAGTGATTTGTCGCAAATCGCCGATGCGGAAATTGACAAAGACGAAATCGTAGGCGTCGACCGCGGCCGGACGGAAATTGCCGTCACTCTCTCCAATGAGACAGTTCAAGTTTACGACAATAATCTTACGCTCCTCGATTCCGTCCCTTGGCCCCCGGAGGCGAAAAAGGTGTCCGCCGACAAACCACTTACGCTGAATCAACTGGCGATCTCGCCGGATGGCCGATGGATCATCGCGGGCACTCCAGATTCGAACGACGATTGCCTCATTTGGGATCGAAAGGCGAAAACGACAACCCTCAAGCAGTTAACATCGGGTTTTCCGAAATTCATCGATGATCAAAATCTGATGATGGTGGGAGCCAATAACGTGCGCGCTGTCGCCAAACATGCCACGATTGGCGGAGATGGCCAACCGACCGAAGCGACAGACTTTGGAACTCTCCGCGGGGACGACGTGGGCATGGTCCGTGCGTTCGCCATCAATGCGACCGGCATGCAAATTGTCGGACAATTTGGAGTTGGATTTCTCGTGAATCAAGCGTCGACGGATTTAACCGTGGATTCCAAAGCCCAGCGGTACACAACCATCTTCGGGACTGCGAACGTGAAACCCGATTTTCTTTGTTTAGCAGACGATGGCTTATGCTTCGTTCTTTACCATCATAACTCGCTCCTGATTTTTCAGGGTAAGGTGGGAGTGAAGGGTTTTCACATTCGAGGGACGAACGCCGATCTAGGGCCAACGGCCATGTACACTTTCGACGGTAATAATAAAAGCTTGGTCTATCGCTGCACGCCGACTGATCCGACGATCGCGCCGCTTAAGCAAACGCTGCCCAAAATTACACCCGCAATTGAAGGCGGGAATACTTTTGGTTGCGGGATTGCAATTTCCTCTGACCAACGCACCTTGGCAATCCGTTTGGCCGATGCAGATGGACCAAAGGGTACCATCCATGAGGCGCGTGTTCGTCGGGTCGTGGTCTATCATGGTTTAAACCCAACAAATGGCGCGCCATCAGGGGAATCGCCCACTGTCATCATGACAACGATACCAGATGCGGCGGCGCTTAATGCCGATCTGAGCGACTGGCTTCGCATTTTGGAACTTTCGGCCGACGGTCGGTTTTTGCTAGTTGGAACTCGGCAATCGCCCATTTCAGTTGCTGAGCTTTTCGACGCATTCGACGGCAAACTTCTCCATCAATGGACTATGGACAATCCGTTGGGTGGCGTAGTAACCGCCATTCCCGGCGCAAATTGTTTCGCGGACCTAGCACCAGACAACAAGTCAATTCGACTCATCGAGTGGTCGACGGGCATCGTTCAACGACAACTTCCGATGCCTGGCCCAGTTGCTTGGTTTTGCGCAAGCAACAATGGGCGCGAGATTGTCGCCTCGATTCAGCATCGCCGGATTGCGCGTTTTGATCTCGATTCTGGAAAGACCATTGCCACAATCGAATCCGAGTTACTTCCACTGGCATGGTCGCCCGAAAACGATGTATTTGTAGGCTACAGCGATGACGAAAGGAACCAGGGCACCTTCATATTGGCCGATTGCAAAACGGGTGATTTGCGGGCGGTGCTCGTCAAAAAATTGCCTCTTGGCACGCCGGTCAAGTTTAATATTGATGGGCGGACGTTAATGTACACTGGCGAAACGATTCGACAGAACGATGGCGTGTTGTTACACAACCTTTCGCCGGAGATGGCCGATCGCCGGCTTTCATTGGCCTTAATTGCACCTGCGGAAAGCGATCATAGTCATTCAGCCGCCATCGCGGATGCCAACCCGCAGCCTGCGACCGATCCCTCGCTCGATAGCCCGATCGACGCCGACGATTCCAAACGCTTGCGCGAAGCGCTGAATACCTCGGTTAGCGTGCAGGGAATCATCGTGGCGGTTAGGCCCACTCGATCCGGCGACCGACTCAATGTTTTCTTGAATTCGGAGCAAAATGGTTTCCAATTGTATGTGCCGCCCGACAGCATGGCAGGAATCCGTGCCAAGTCTGGGGGAGATCCAACGCTGGCGCTTGTTGGAAAGCACGTCGTCGTCACCGGCGAAATTGTCGAATTTCACGGCCACTTGGAGATTGTTATAAAAGACCCTTCACAGATTGAAATTGCCAATTCAAGACAAGATGAGACGCAGCCGGGGCCTGTCAGCAAAACCAATTCGATCGAAGCTAATTCCTCCGCAGACAAATCGTCGTCCGCCGGTTCGGACAGCGTTGATCAACCGCCAGAAAAGCAAGCCACTCCGGACGATCAGAAATAATGGATCGAAGCGGTGGGGCCGAATCTGTTGTGCGCCTGGTAAGCCCACGCTGTTTTCCAGAGGTCTCTCTTCCTCTTCTTTGCTGATTTTCTAAAAAACAGCTCTGCGATTGTCAGACTTTCTTGCGGGGGCGCTATTAGATGGTAAGGCCCCAGCTGCGTGGCAAGCCAGCGCAAGTTTTTTAACACAATACTAACTAGGGCCGGACCAAACCGGTTTTGGCCTTCGCTGGCCCTGGTTCAAAAGCAATCTCCGAATCCATTGTACGGATATTTCTGTGGGCCTCGTTGCTGCAATTTCCGCTGATTTTTGCGAGCCAGCCATGCCCAATCGACCCGCCAAGCGCGCCACGCCAAACATCAGCTTGCCGCCGTTGCCGCTCGATGCTGCCCATTTACGGGCCATTTACAAAGCAATGCGCGTATCTCCCAGGCAGGCATCCGTAATCGATCTCACGCTCCGCGATTTATCCGACGCTGAGATTGCGAATTACATGGGGATCAGCATTTCCACAGTCGCCATACACCGCGAGCGGATTTTCGCTCGAACCGGCGCACGCACCAAAATGCAAATTGCCATGCACGTATTAGCCGTGTCGCACCAAATCATGCCAGCTGATCGCAGTCGGTAAAAATGCCGACATGGAGTTTACCGTCGTGAAATTCACCGATTTTCGTGGTAGTGATTTTCGATTACCGTGCAGACTACAGCATTTCACCACGCGGAATCACTTTGGTTTCGAGTCTTCTAGTGTGCCGCGTTGCTGTGCTGCCGGAACTGTTGGATGACGTATCGCTATTTTTCACCCCAATCCATCGAGGAGGCTTCTCATGCATTGCTTGGCACGTTCGCTTCGCGCCTTGATTTTTGTTTTGTTCGGCGCGGCGCTAGCTGCACCGTTGGCCCATGCCGACATTATCGGCTTCGGAGATTTTTCAAACTTTACCGTCAACGTGGCCGACACCGGTTCAGCGCCCACGGTGTCGGGTGGAACCATTCATTTAACCAGCGGGGCGGACGAATCGCGCAGTATTTTTTGCGATTCGCGGCAAGCTATCTCGGCGTTCACCGCCTCGTTTACCTACCAGGAACTAAACGGCAACACTGCCAACGGCCCCTTGGGTGCCTGTTTTGTCATTCAGAATAGTTCCAGCGGCGCAAGCACAGTCGCTGTGAACTATAGCGGCGGATTTCAAAATGAAGGCTACGGCGACGCTTTCGACAGTTTCAACCAAAGCGCCGCCGTCTCACTGGAAGGCCATTACGGCTCTACCACCACGACGTTCAGCGGCACGTATACCGATGGCGGCGGAGTGGGCAATGGTTCGGCGGCGACCAGTCCAGTGAGTTTTCTCTCCGGCGATCCGATCAACGTCACGCTCAACTATAACGGCACTACGCTCCAAGAGACGCTACTTGACACCAACACTTCGGCCTCCTATCAGACGAGCTACCTCATCAATTTGCCGTCCATCGTTGGCGGCTCGACGGCGTATGTCGGCGTAACGGCTGGCAACGAGGGCGCGGCCGATCAGTATTTCTCGAACTTTCAATTCACAACAATCGGAGTGCCGGAGCCGGCTTCGGTGATACTGCTAGGCGTGGGTGCGATGGGACTGCTGGTCAATCTCCGCCGCCGTCATGTGCTGGTGAAGAATTGAAGTTTCACCACGGCTTGATCGCTCAATTAAATAACAAAGCCACGCGTAAGTGTCCCACCCCCATGACGCCTTCTTGTTTCTCAATCTGTTAGCCACCTTCCAGAATTATTGGACGGGATTCTACGGTTAAAAACTGAGCGAAGCGCCGATGAGGCCGACGAGGTCGGTAGCTCCGGCGACATTGTCGGCATCATGGCGGCCTTCCAATGAAACGTTCCATTGGAGATTGTCGCGCACCGGCGCTCGGTAGCTGACGGCAAGGTCTATCTCATTGCCGTTGGGGCTCATGCCGATCTTTTGATTGCTGGTGGTGGCATAGCCGTTTGCATCTACCGAGGTCGTTGCCAAGAATGCCGTGCCGGAAAAGACGCGCAAGGGCGAGCTCACCGATAGTTCGATATGATCGCCTTCATCGAAGGTATCGTGCTCGGCCAGCGATGCGCCGAAGCTTCTGGCATAAAGCGGCGAGACGTTGGAGATCAGGCTGTTGCTGATCGTGCTGCCGTCGGTCCTTGCCATCGTGGCTTCAAGCAGCAGGTCGGTCTTATCGCTTAAGTTGAAGGCAGAAGAGATGCCCACCGAAGTGCTCTGATGCGAAGTGCCAAAATTAAGCGGGCCTGTTGGCGAATAGGTACTTCCTAGGAGGCCGCTTTGTTCATTCAGTACGCCCAGAGTAAGGCCAGCCCTCCAGCCGGATGTCATCTGTGTAGTAATGCCGCTGCTGAAAGCGCGTGCATTAGGCGCATCCCAGTTATTGTTTGTCATCGGATCGGATACCGGCGTCTGTGACCAGGAAAAGGCCATGCGCGTATTGCTATCGAGTTGGTTGCCGAACGCCATGAACTGGCCGCCTTGGGCAAGATTGGTCAGCGCATTTGCTACATTAAGTGTGGACGCCTGGCCTGCGATGGTCTCATCGCCCCAAAGCGCATTGGCGAAAGAAGCCGAGGCCGGAAAGCCATAGCCAGCCGCCAGGCTGGAACCGGAGGTATCGGTAAACGACAGGAACCAGTTCTGGGTGCCGATGCCGTTCGGGTGATCAACGCTATTGCCGGTATTATCCACGGTGCCGAAAGCAAGATTGCCGCCATCGGCAAAATGAGTGGCGCTCACCGTGGGTTTGGGCGCGCTGAGCGAGGTCACGACCGAAGAGGTAGTAGGCCGAGCCGTCACCAACCCGGAGAGGTTCACCTGGAAATCGCGCTGGAAGCTATCGAAGGCGGTATAGTTGCTTAAAGAGGACGAGAGCTTGGACATCGACCCGAGCGCACCGCCGCTTACGACGGAAGCCGTCACCTGACCGACCGGCACCGCTTGACCGGTGGCGGTCATGGCATTTAGCCCTCCAATCGGCTGGAAGGCCGCCGCCACGTTGAGCAATCCATTGCCATAAATCGCGTCGACGCCGGGATCGCCTAAATCCGTGGCCGAAGCGAATAATATCGCTGGCGCCGTGCCGTTGCGCTGAACCACCGGCCAGCGCGAATCGAGCAGGGCGACAGCGCCCGCTACCTGTGGAGCCGAAAAAGATGTGTAGCTGGCTGGCGTCACCAGCCATATGGATTGAAGAGAAACATATGGTCCAGTGGGAGTAGCGATAAATGTAATTGAATCGCTGCCGTTGGCATTAGTGGTCGTAACCTCGGTTACTGTTTCAGTGGTACCAATAAGATTGGCGCTAGGAATATTACTGATACTCTGAATGTTGTTGCTGCCGTCTACCGCGCCAACCACAATAATGTGGCTTAATGCTTGCTGTGTGAAACCATATATACCTGCACTTGGCGAACCCAAGTAAGGAAGACCATCATTACCGGCGGCGAGCACGATGATAACGCCCTTGCTCGCGGCATAATTGATGGCATCAGTGTATCCAAGAACCCCGCCTAAACTGAGGTTAATAACGGCAGCGCCGGCATCGGCTGCTTGCCTTATTCCTGCATCGATCGCATTGACAGAAAGTATTCCATTTGAATCCACTTTCATAGCCACAATAATGGCGCGGGGAGCTACTCCCAATCCGCTTGCTGAATAAACTCCCTCTCCATTTGCTAATCCTCCTCCGGCGGCTATTTCAGCTACGTTTGTATCGTGGCCTGTGTCATCCATGTAACCATTACCGCAGGAAGCACCAACAAGGCAGTTGCTCAGCGGAGATATGCGATTGGCAAATTGGGGAAGCGTAGGATCTATACCGGTGCCAACATCGCCAATGATAATACCTGCTCCATAATTAGCCGAAGCCGCCAGTGCCTGCGATACACCTATTTGCGTCAGCCAGGACGGCGCATTCGCATAGGCCACATCAGGTGGCGGCGGCATGGCGGCGATGATCTGCTGCTGAGACAATCCCGTTTGCCCCCAGTTTAAATAGATCAGGTTAATATCTTGCTGGGTGACAATGCCATCGCCATTCGTATCGCCTGGAACATAGCCAGTCCGGCCAATATTATTGATCGCCAGTGTAAGATCAGCCTGGTTGACCACGCCGTCGCCGTTAACGTCACCGATATGATAAGGCGCCAATGGTCCCGGCGGCGGGCTGGCTTTGAGATCATTGATAAGTGCTTGCAGATCGGCGTTGTTGAATTTGCCGTCGCCGTTGATGTCGCCGATTGCCGTCAGTTGGGCAACGGTAATGCCATGAGCGGTGGCATAGGCTTGCGGGTTCGCCAAGGCCTGCATCATCGCCGTGAGATCGGCGGCATTCGCTTGGCCATCATGGTTCAAATCGCCGAGATAAAACGCCGGTTGTGAGGGTGCCTGGCCTATAAGAAGATTAATGAGCCCCTGCAGATCAGCGTTGTTGAATTTGCCGTCGCCGTTGACATCGCCGATTGCCGTCAGTTGAGCAGCGGTGAGGCCGTTGGCCATTTCATTGGCTTGCGAGTTCGCCAGCGCCTGCATCATCGCCGAGAGATCGGCGCCATCCACCTGGCCATCGCGATTGAAATCGCCGGGAAGAAATGCCAGTTGCGCCTGCGCGGGGCATGAAAGCGCTACCGTGATTACGGCTAGCGCTATATTGGTATATTTTGTTCCTCTAAACATTCAATCGCATCTTTCCGATATCGTTCGGTTCATTGAAGATTGAGTGATTTTGCTCCTAGGAATTGATTAAAATTTTAATTACTTTGTATTAGAAATTATCATATCATTAACACATGACAGTTTGATGACAGCCATTATGAATCTTTTATGACAACAGAAAAACCTGAGAAATCAGATTCTTGCGATCGATTGCCGGAATAACGTGTGATTGATTACACAAACTCAATTTGCTCAATGACTGTGGCATCCTTCGGAGCCGACATTGCCGTCGGCTCGTCGGCCTCCTGTAACCACGGTATCCTGTGTCGGGCGATGCCTAGGAACAGCCGCAAATGTGGCCGCACTTCCCGATTGAGGTTGCGGCCGATGAGCCGCACCGTCTGGCCGGTGAATTTGAGCGTAATGCCCTCCGAAGGATCGAAATCAGCACGCTCCAGCCAGGCATAGCCGAAGGCAACAATGCTGCCGTCGCGGCGGCGTATTTCAAGCATGGTTGCCCGCTCACGGCTTCCCCTGAGCCAGCCGAAGGCGACTAAATCTTCCGGCTGTTCATCGGCCGCGTCATCGCGCAAAAGACCATTGCCGTGCTTCTCGGCAAATTGCCGAAAGATGCTGTTCTTATCGTTCATAATTCCTCTCTTCCCGCTGGATTGCTGGTCGTTCAATAGTTTGATTGTGGTAACGCTCCTGCAGCGCCACTACTTCCCGCTGGCGCAAGCCGTTCACCAATTCTGTTGCCGTCACCCGCTCGTCTGATTCCGCGACCGCATCGCGCAACGCAGCCTTGTCATCGCAGTACACCGTGACAGATTTGCGGCCGCGTGAGCAACTCACATAAAACTGTTCGCGAGAACTAGCAGGAAACGACAAACTGCTCTGCCCGACAAATACGCAATCGACTGTTTTGCCTTGTGAAGCGTGCGACGTCACCGTATACCCGTGGCTGATATGTCCAAATTCACGTGCCACCGTCCATCCATTATCTAAGACGATGTTTCCCTGCCGGTCGAAATCTTTTATTCGGTAAAGCGAACCGTTATCGAGGCGGTGTTCACCATCCGCCGTAAAACCGTTATGCGTCACTCTGATTGTGTCGCCGGCGGCGAGCTTGAGCGTATGAGGGTGGAATACGGCAAATCGCTCTGCTTGCTCCAGCGGCAATGGCTCACCGTTAACGATCAGCCGTTGCCCACGGGTGAACCGCTTGGCGTTTTGATGGAACTGCAGGATGTCACCGTGATGGTAATTGATTGCATCACCGCGCTCCGCTTGCGTGAGGCTGGCGTTTTCAAGCACCGCGAAAGTGCGCTCTTCGGACGCCAACTCGCCCCGCTCTTTAAGCAGCCGCCTAATCTCGGCCGTGCATCGCTCGCCTTCGGCATGTGTTGGCGACACCACGAGCGCCGTGTTTTTGTGGGAAATCGCATTCACGTAATCGGCGGCCAGTAGTCTATACCGCTCGGCATCGGGAATCTCGTGAATCCAACCGAGATCGTCGAGCCGCGCGAAGCCTTCCCCGACTTTCCCCTCAGAAAGTGCCTTGATTGCCGCTTTGTACTGGCCGGACTGTCGCTGGATTTCCTTGACTTCGGCGGGTTTAATGCCGGCTTCTTCTTCCAATAGCCGCAGCATCGCGCCGCGCTCGACCGAACCGTGCTGCTTGCGGTCGCCGGTGAGTAACACCCGTGCATCAACTCTGTCAGCAAGAGCGAATAGTTCGGCAGTAGTCCTAGTGGACAATAAACCGGCTTCGTCGATCCAAAGGACGGCGCCCTTCGCCGCCTCTTGCATTTTGTCGTTCACCATAAGCGTTGATACAGTGTCTGCATTGGAGAACCCTGCACTGCGCAGCACTCCGCGACTGGCATCCGCCGAGGGCGCGAAGGCAAAAACCTTGGTTCCGCTGCGCTCAATGGCCTCAACCGCTTCTTGCATCAGCGAAGTCTTGCCAGTGCCCGCCGCGCCCCGCATCATGATTACCCGGTCGCGTGACCCCAGAATGTGACGCACGGCGCTCTGCTGGGAAGTATTCAGCCAATCGCGGATGAACTTGTAAGTGCCTTTGACAAAGGGCTTGCAAGATCCCCGTCCATCGCGGGCGAAGTCGATAATGCGGCGCTCTTCACCAAGCACGCCAGGTGTCGTTGCCATTCGGCGGCCGTTGCGCTCTTTGACCAACAATCCGCCCTGATTCAGTTGCTGCTGGACTTGCTCAGGAGTTGCCTGTCCGACTGCTTGCCGCAACGCGGTAGCAAGTAATTCCCGCTCTGGCACCACCGAGCGGCGCTCAAATAGATGCCCTACCGCATACTCGACAGCACGCTTCGCTTCGCGATCGTCCGCGAGTGAGGCATCACCGCCCAGGCACTCCGCTACCCGTGACAGGGCGCTGAACTCGTCGGACGATAAGCGATTCCGCCAATGTTCCCGCAACTGCGGCATCGTAAGCTGCTTGGCCTTGCGCTCCCTTGTTGTCGCACCTAATTCCGCTTTGGCTTCCGGGCTGTCGATGCCCAATTCGCGGGCCTTTTCCTCGATTTGAGCGCTGCGCCTGGAAAACTTCTCGATCACCGAGCGTGGCGTTCCTGCCAGTTCCCAGCCTTTGCCGGTCCGCTCAATCGGCAACCCAAGGTCGGCAAGCTTTCGCGCGAACCGCGCATGGAACATGGCTTCAAAGTAGGGCATATCCCGATTGAGGTCCCGGAACTGTCCGGCTTTCCAGGCCTGTTCTTTGTCATCCCAGGTGACATTCGCTAGGAAACAGTGGGCGTGGAGGTGCGGATCGGGAACCCCGTCCACCGGTCGTGACGTGAAATGAATGAACTGGCCCCAGACAGCGTTGCCGGTGGTCCGCTCTTCGTTTTTGCCGCCCTTGCGGACGCGGGTTTTCATTTCCGATTCGATGTCACGCATCGTGGCATCGACGGACTCGCGGAACGAATCTAATATGCGATCATCTTCCGTTAACGCATAGAGAACGCTGACGCTCTTCGGGACGTGGAAATTCAGATCATAGCCGACAGTCCGCTCTTTGTTGCGCCGCAGCAAGAGCGATTCGCCGGTGCGCGGATTGAGTCCGTCACAGATGGCATCCCAGTCTTTTTGCTGAATGACACCGCTTAGGCCCAACTTCTCCGCTGCTGTGCCGCGCCAAAGGCCGGCCAGTTCTTGCTGACCCTCGCAGTAATAGTCGTGCGAGGAAGAACTGTAATAGCTCTTCGCGGCGGCCGCGTGCGTACTTTGAATCATGCGCAGCATATCTTATTGTACGCCTGTCCATGTAATTTCTCACGTGAAAAACGCAGGACACTGGCGGTGAGCGCTGATTTGCGCTGTTTGTCTCTTCTTGGCACAATCGCGCTCCAGTAGCGCGCGGATTGATGTTTCACTTTGCGTCAGTTTCCTTGCGAAGCAACTTGCCGGTCGCTTCCCGCCATGCCCTGCTGAGTTACTTCCCACCAGTTGCGGTTGGCCGTCGAGCAACAAATGACTGCCGCTGAACTTGCCGTAGGCAAAAGCTGCCTATCATCCTGGACCAGCCGCCCGAATCATCGAGCACCAATGCAACTGCGGGGTGCGGCATGTCAACCGCCGTGTGTTGCCTGAAAACTCTAGGTTTGCGTGGTGCGAATCCTCTGTAAGCCGCACTCATCCTTGTTGCGCGTCCATATATAAATGTGTTAATATCACTGATAAGGGTTAATGATTAGCCCCCATATCGACAAGGAGGATCATCACATGTCATCACGTAAACGCACACCGGACGAAGAGTCAACGCAAACCCCAACAGCCGTCGCCGAGCCGCCGACAGCAGAAGCCAAGGCAGCAGGGCAGCGTTTCGCCGACAGGGTTGGACAAAAGAAATGGGTCTCTGCCCCCGATCCGTTCGGCATCGCCACAGATAACCTCGCCGGTGTCCGCCTCTTCGAGAGCAAGCGTGACCGCCAGATGGCGATCAAGTTTGGTGAAGGCCGCCCAGAGGATAAGCCGAGCCAGACGGTCATCGACCGGATGAAGGACGCGGGATACAGATGGAATCCGGCCGACCGTATATGGGCACACCCGGTCAGCGCTGAATCCGCCAGGACCACCCGCATCGAAGCTGAAAGGCTTTATCAGGAAGTGCGCCAGATGATCCGCCAGGAGAAGGGGATCGAGGCGGGACCAGAACTACCCTTCTAATCGGAAGGGTGTCGTCCCATGACCATACCGCCAACCTATAATCTCGGCGATCTTGGACCCCAGGCCCATGCCATGTCGAGGAACTGCAACAACGAGCGGCTGGCGCTGATTCTGCAATATGTTGCGCTGGGCTCAATGATCGTGATGACAGGAATCGCCGCGAGCCAGGTCTTGAGGGATGCGTTCGGTACACCCCATCACGAACGCGGTCGGTCAAGATGACCAGACCGTGCAGCCTTTCCAACGAACGCATAAGACGAGACACTACCCAATGGCCGAGCCGAAGGCCGGGAACCAGTTTGCCGTGATGGTTCCTGACGATGGCACGGAAACCGCCGGACTGGCGACAATCGTTACTATTCCCACCCGACCCAGCCAATACACCTGAGCCTGAAAACAAATTACCCAATCAACATCAAGGAGGCCAACATGCAGTACAAGACGATCATCCTCGAACTCCTGCAACAGCGAGCACAGATGCACGAACAGCTCCGAAAGAACCGGAAGCTGCTCCCGGCGCTGGAGTTCTACGCCAAGGAACTGAAGACCAGCCACGAAGCCTGGAAGGAAACTCTTTCCCAGGCGAAACCGGGCAGCGACCAGAGCCAGATCGCAACCGAGGCAATGGAGATGGCGCTCAAGGAACTGGAGGATCGTTTGCCCTCCGCGTCTCCGGCGGACGCAGCGGAACCGCTTTCGCTGGACGGAGCAATGGCGTTCATCCGCGGTCACACGTCGCGCGCCTGAAGGCATCCCGCAACCAACCGACGCTGTTTGACTCCTTACCTATAAACCCGACCGCCGCTGAACCAGAACTACCGGCACGCAAGGAAACAGTACAACCGCCGGTCACGACCACACCGGCACCCGCCGAAAACTTCAACGCGACCGATCCGAATCACACGTCAGAAAATCCGGCCGCCACTTCTGTGGCCATCGCCAGTGGCGAAAAAGCAAAAGCCCGCGACATCATCGCCGCCATCCGCACCGTCCAGCAAGTCGAGCACGAGCAGCGGCACGCCACGCGGGAAGAGAAGCAGGTGCTTGCACGCTTCGCCGGCTTCGGCCCCGTTGCTTTGTCGATTTTCCCCGACCCGGTTACCGGCCGCTACAAGGATGCTACCTGGCAGACCCTGGGCGACGAGTTGAAATCGCTGCTAACGCCAGGGGAATACGACAGCGCCAAACGCACCACCTTCAACGCCTTCTATACCTCTCCGACCGTCATCACTTCCATCCACGAAGCCATCTCCCGATTGGGCGTCCCCAGAAACGCCACGATTCTGGAACCCGGATGCGGCACCGGCAATTTCATGAGCCAGGGCAGCAATGGACATCGCTTCATCGGCGTCGAGTTGGATTCCATCTCCGGGCGCATCGCGCGAGCGTTGCATCCCAATCAGGACATCCGCATCGAGAGCTTCCGCGATACGAAGCTGCCCGAGGATCGCATTGACGGCGTGATCGGCAACGTGCCGTTCGCCGACCTCAAGCTCGACTACCGTGGGCAGAAGCTATCCCTGCATGACTTTTTCTTCGCCAAGTCCATCGACGCCCTGAAGCCACGCGGCGTCCTGGCGATGGTCACCACCCATTTCACACTCGACAAGCAGAATGCCGCCATCCGCGAGCATCTTGCAGATGCGGCGGATTTTTTAGGGGCGATTCGGTTGCCGTCGGATGCGTTCAAACGCGAAGGAACCGCCGTGGTGACCGACATCATCTTTCTTCGCAAGCGTAACCGGGGCGATCCGGCATGCCATGTCGATCCTGACTGGCTGGGCATCGCCCCGCTGGAGATTGATGGCGCTGAGGTTCCTGTCAATCGCTACTTCCTGAACCATCCCGAAATGGTCCTTGGCAACTGGACCCGCAAGGACACGCTCTACGGAGGCGAGGGTTACAGCGTCACCAGCAACGGCGACCTGTCCGCGCAATTAACGGAAGCAATCCACCGTTTGCCGGAGTATGCGCCATTACAAGCCTCTCCAATTGAGAAACAACCCGCCGAGGTTTTCGCACCGCCGCCACCGGAACGCCACATTGGCGAAGGCAGTTTCTTCGTCGGCGAAGATCGCGTCATTTATCAATCACAGGGCGGCCAAGGAGTGCCCGTCGTCTATGGCGGCACGACGTTGAAGGCCGATGGCACGCTGACAGGCAAACGCCTTGCCGCACTTGTCGGCTTACGTGACCGCGCGCGCCGCGTCCTCCAATCGCAGAACGAAGGCTGGCCCGACGAGAATCGCGACGGGCTACGGCGGGATCTTAACCGAGCCTACGACAGTTTCTCCCACACCTATGGCCCGATCAACAAAACCACTTTCGGCACGACCGCCGACGGCAACGTCATCCGCCGGATGCCCAATCTCGTGAAATTTAAGGAGGACCCGGATGCCATGCTCGTCATGTCGCTGGAAGACTATGACGAGGTGACCGCAAAGGCGGCCAGGGCCGCCATCATGACCAAGGACGTGGTCGGCAAAACACCGCCCGTCACCCGCGTTCGCAGCGCCGAGGAAGGATTGCTTGTTTCCCTGAATCAACGCGGCACGGTGGACCTGCCGTTCATAGCCGATCTTTATGGCAAGCCCGAGGAGCAGGTGATTACCGAGTTGGGAGACCTGATTTTCCAAAACCCGGATTCCAAAAACTGGCAGACCGCCGACGCCTATCTTTCCGGCAACGTCCGCGAGAAACTCGCTAGCGCCGAACGCGCGGGACCGGAGTATCTCCGCAATGCCAACGCCCTGCGAGCCGTGCAGCCCGAGGACGTGCTGCCTGGCGACATCGACGCCAATCTCGGCGCACCGTGGATACCGGAGAGCGACATCCAGGCATTCGCGGCCGACCTTTTCCATGTCGAGCCATCCTCCGTGCCCGTCGCCCACCTGAAAAAAGATGCCGTCTGGAGCATCGAGGCCGACTGCGCTGCGGAAGCGTCGGTTGCCGCGACCTCCGAGTATGGCACCGCGCGTGCCAATGGCACCTGGTTGCTGGAGCTGGCGCTCAACATGAAATCGCCGACCATCTACGACACGATCAACCACGGCGACCGCGAGGAGCGCGTGGTCAACCAGGAGGCGACGATGGCCGCCCGCGAGAAACAAAAACTCATCAAGGAGCGTTTTCGTTCCTGGGTTTTCACCGATCCGCAGCGTACCGAACGCTTGGTCCGGCTTTATAACGACACGTACAACAATCTCCGGCCTCGCCTGTTCGACGGATCGCATCTCGACTTTCCCGGCATGAACCAGAATATCAAACTGCGGCCACACCAGGACGACGCCGTGTGGCGCGGTATGAGTTCCGGCAACACGCTGCTTGCCCACGTCGTCGGTGCCGGCAAAACCTTCACGATGGCCGCCACCGGCATGAAGATGAAGCAGGCCAGTCTCATCAAGAAGCCGATGTATGTCGTCCCCAACCATTTGCTGGAGCAATTCTCCCGCGAGTTCATGCAGCTCTACCCCAATGCCAGGTTGCTGGTCGCCGCCAAGGAAGATTTAGGCCGGGACCGGCGCAAGTTTCTGACTGCCAAGATCGCCAGCGGCGAGTGGGACGGCATCATCGTCACCCATTCATCGTTTGAGCGGATCGGGATGTCGCGTGATTACCAGGAGAAGTTCCTGCTTGAGCAGATCGCCGAATATGACGAACTGCTCCGCGAACACGCAGGCGCCAAGGGTGCCAATCGCAATCTCATCAAGACCATCGAGAAGCAGAAGGCCGCGAGGGCCGAACGCCTGAAAAACCTGCTCGCCGAGGACAAGAAGGATGACGGGCTGGTGTTCGACGAACTCGGAGTCGATCACGTTTTCATCGACGAGGCGCATTATTTCAAGAACCTGGAGACGCCGACCAAGATGGAGCGCGTCGCCGGCATCCAGACCGGCGGCAGCGAACGGGCGTTTGACGTATATATGAAGGCGCGTTACCTGGACGAGCAACATCTTGGCCACGGGGTGACGTTTGCCACCGGCACGCCGATTTCCAACACGATGGTCGAGATGTACACGATGCAGCGGTTCCTCGACCCCGAGGGACTCAAGAGCCGTGGCCTGGAACATTTCGACGCCTGGGCAGCCACGTTCGGCGAAGTCATCGACACGATGGAGATTACCCCGGACGGCGCGGCCCTTCGGCCGCGAAGCCGATTCGCCCGCTTCACCAACCTGCCTGAACTCCAGCAAATGTTCCGGGCGTTTTCCGACGTGCAGACGGCAGAAATGCTCGACCTGCCCCGTCCCCGCCTGGAAAGCGGCAAGCCCATCATCGTCGCCTGCCCGATGTCCGAGAAGCAGCACGTCCTCCAGCAGGAACTGGTGGAGCGTTACGAACGATTGCGGTCAGAGAAAATCGATCCCAGGGTAGATAACGCTCTCAACATCACCACCGACGGACGCAAACTCGCCACCGACGCAAGGATGCTGTCGGCCACGGCACCCGACTTCCCGGAATCGAAGATCAACAGATTAGTAGAGAATGTCACCGCAACCTGGCGGCGGACCGCGGCGACACGCGGCGCGCAGATGATCTTCTGCGACATGGGAGTTCATCCGACTGAGTGGGGATACTCGGCCTACAACGACATCATCCAAAAACTAATCGCTGCCGGCGTTCCGGCCGAGCAGATCGCCGCCATCGGAGACGCCGAATCCGACGCTAAGAAACAAGCCCTCTTCGAGAAGGTCAGGAATGGTTCCGTGCGGGTGCTGATCGGCAGCACGCAGAAAATGGGCACCGGCACCAACGTCCAGAAGCGCTTGGTCGCACTGCATCACCTCGACGCCCCGTGGAAACCGGCCGAGGTCGAACAACGCGAAGGCCGTATTCTCCGTCAGGGGAACACGAACGAGGAAGTAGCGGTGTATCGCTACGTGACCGAAGGATCGTTTGACGCCTACATGTGGCAGGCACTCGAAACCAAGGCTCGCTTCATCGGCCAGGTCATCACCGGCGACAACGCCGCCCGCCGCGCCGAAGACATCGGCGGCCAGGAACTTTCCTATGCCGAGGTCAAGGCGATTGCATCGGGCAACCCGGCGGTACTGACACTGGCGGAGGCCGATGGGGAATTGCAACGACTCACCTTGCTCAAAAAGAATCACCTCGACGAACAATACGTCGCACGCCGCAGCGTGCGGGATTTGCCGGCGACCATCGCCAGCCTGTCTGAGCGGCTGTCGAAGCTGACGGCAGACCAGGCCACCGTCACCGCCCACGCCGATGAACCAACCAAAATCGGCAGCCGCCCCTGCGGCCGCGAAGACATTGCCGAGTTTCTCGGAGGCAAGCTCGATGGCTTGCCGAAGAACGTCCGTGAGACGACCCGAGTCCCGATCGGCAATTACCGGGGCCTGCGTTTTGGCATCGTGCTTCACTCGCAGTTCCCGCCCGACATATATATGGAGGGCGCAACCGTTCGTCAGTCCGGGCTATCGCGGGAGCACCAGGGACCGCGTGCCGTCCTCAACGCGCTTGAACGTCTGGCAAACGCCTACGGCTCCGAATGCGACCGTGTCCGGCAAGACCTTTCCATCGCGGAATCACAACTTCGCGATTACCAGGCACGCCTTGGCAAGCCTTTCCTCCACGACGGCTACCGGTCCGAATTGACCAGCTTGCGTGACCAACTCAAGGCCGGACTTTCCGGTGCTTCTCATCAGTCGGATAAAGAGGAGGGGCCAAGCGTTTCGGAACTGGCCGAGAGGATCAAGTCACTCAAAGCATCGCACAGCATTGAGGCCACGCCGCAGCGCGCCCGACAGAAACATTCTTCTGCCGAGGAGCCGGTCACCGCACGCATTCGCCGCCGGACGGAGGCGCTGCCTCATAATGAGCCGGCGATATTCTCCGAGGCTGCCGTATCGCCGACCGAGACATTCACACCGGTCGAAACAGCGATCCAAAACTCATCCATCAAGCCGCAGATGACGTTCCAGGAACGAATCGCGATGGAGCGGAAATGGAAGGAGCAGGAGCCAATCCTGCATTAACTCTAATCTTCCCTGTAATAATCGTGCGAGGAAGAACTGTAATAGCTCTTCGCGGCGGCCGCGTTTGTATTTTGGATCATGAGCAGCATATCTTATTGTACGCCTGTCCACATAATTTCTCACGCAGAAAACGCAGGAGATTGGCGGTGAGCGCTGATTGGCGCGATTTGTCGCAGCTTGGCACAAGCGCATCGAGCGGCGCACGGATGGATGTTTCATTTTGCGTCAGTTTCTTTGCGAATCAACTTGGCGGTCGTTACTGCACAGCCCTGCTGAGTTACTTCCCGCCAGTTGCGGTTGGCCATCGAGTGACAAATGACTGTCGCTGAGCTTACCATAGGCAACAGTTGCCTATCATCCTGGACCAGCCGCCCGAACCAGGAGCACGGTGCGAATGCTCAGCGTGCTTGGTGCAATGATTCTTTGCCGCGCTAGTGGCCGTCGTGTCCATTGGCCAATGTCTCCTTGGTCTTAGTTCCATCCGCGAGCGCGGCCTTTTTCTGGCACTCTAACGCCGTCGCCGGTCCGGCAAGCAGAAAATCGGTTCCCCCTGAAGGTTTCCCCCAATTTTCCGCGTTGCCGGCACGCTGGCGCTCCGGCTTTCCGGCTGGTGGGTGAAGTGCCATCAGGCCGCGGCGGTTCGCGGCCGGTAACTCACAAGACCAAAGGAGAACAGTTATGTCCGACACGAAAACCACCACCAGCACCGGCTCGAAAGCACCGAGCCACCTTGTCTACTCAGTCCGCGACCGCGAAGGTCGCAAGGCGTTCTGGACCAGGATCGGCAGTGCCTGGCAGCACGCCGACGGCAAAGGCTTCAGCGTCCAGCTTGATGGTCTTACGCCGCTCGACGGCCGCGTCACCCTCCGCGTGGCTTCGGAGAAGAAGTAACTCAACCTGCGGGCGGGTGCATGGAAGCGCCCGCCCTTCTTTATGAAAGGAACTGACACCATGTATTCAACAACCATCAATCCGTTTTACGCTGCCCGCAGGCATCGTTCCGCCGATTTCCGGCGTCCTGCTAATCGCAACAACGCCATCGAGAAAGTAACCATCGGCAATGCCACGCTCTACCGTGCCGACTGTTTCGACATCCTGCCGCAGTTGCACAATATCGACGCCGTGGTCACCGATCCGCCCTATGGTATCGGCTTTACTTATCGCAGCTACGACGATTCGCCGGATAAGTACGACGCCATGATGACTCGGCTCGTGCCGGAGTTCATCCGCATCACCAACGACGGGCCGTGCTTTGTCTGGCAGAGCCCAATCAAAGCCGAACAGTGGCATCGCTACTTCCCCAAAGGCTACCGCATCATTGCCGCGTGCAAGATGTACCCGGAACGTCCCGGAAAGCGCGCTTGCCTGAGTTGGGACCCCGTCATCTTCTGGAGCGGCCGCTCACGTATCCACGATGAATTGCCGCGCGATTGGCACCTGGCCGATCTCAGGCCGTGGGACGGCTACACGGGCGACAACCCGGTTCCCTGTCCGCGCCCGCTGGAGCAAGTTCGTTACTTCTGCGATTCCATTGCTGCCAACAACATTCTCGATCCGTTCATGGGTAGCGGCACCACCGGCGTCGCCGCCGTTCTGGCCGGCAAGCGATTCGTCGGCATCGAGCAAGACCCCGTTTACTTTGAATACGCCTGCAAGCGCATTCAACGCGCATGGAACGAACATGCCAAAGGTCGAGCCGAGTGATTTACGGCGGTTGGTAACAGCGCATTAGCGTGACCGTCCTTCCTTTCCTCTAGCCGACTTCCTCAGTTCATCATTGACGAACGACTTTCCCCAGCCGGTATTCTTGAGCGTAAATTCCAGATGCTTCCCGTTGGCAAACCGTAGGTCAAATCCGCAGTGTAATCTGCCCTCGGCATCCTCTTGCGGCGGAAAGAACGCCTCGACCTTGGCCGTCTTTCCGTCTGACAGCTTCAATTCGTTGAGCGCCAGCAATGCCTGGTAGATTTGCATGATGACTTCGCCGGCCGGCCTCATCATTTCCTGCCGTCCGGACGCCACCAACTCATCCAGCCGGCTGCGCTCGGTTGGTCTATCAGTGCCACCACTAGGATGCTTGTCGACCATTCCCAAGTGTAGCGCATCGCGTTGGTTCGCGCAACCGGAAACCGTGTCCCAGTGCGGGACAGCGAGGATTTTTCACGGTGAAAATTCTGCCTACCACCCGGGTACCGACCACACTGCCCAAGTAGCTGTTGCAAGTATTTTTAACGTCAGACATCTTCCCTTAGCACAGCTAAGGATGTCTTTTCACCGTGAAAATCCACGAGAGAGACGGAACGCATTGCGAATGACTGCGGTTGCAAACAATCGTTCAGGCACCGCCTTCTTTTTCCGATACCAGGACCTTTTGATACACCGCCACCTCGTTGCCGCTCTGGTTATTCCAGAAGGTGGCAGCCGCCAAATAGCCATGTTTTTTGAATAGGGATTCGCTTTCGGGATTGCCAACGCGGATCGTGCATTGTGCCACCCTACAGCCCAAGCCCCTTGCCTTTGCTTCCGCTTCTTGGAGCAGCCCTGCTCCGATACCCTGTCGCTTCGCGTCGGAATGAACCGAAAGATGCAGTATCTCGCATTGGTACCACTGCACTTTCTTGACCTCAACTGCCCCCAAAACCTGCCCATTAGTGCCCTGCCTGACGACATACCAGTCCTGATGTTCAAGCACCTTGGCTACCGTATACGGCACAGTGAGCTGATTCTGCGTATTAAGCAAATTGGCAATCTGTTCAGCATCATCTGGTGTCATCGGTGTCCCCTTTCAACATCGCGCAGCGACGAATAGTGTTGACAATTTTAGGCGATAAATCAGCATCTTACACCGGAACACTTGCTTCGTTATGACTTTCCATTCGATGTCCGGGTCACAAGGCATTTCTTACACATTGGCTTACACATACCAAATTAGAACACGAAAATATAAATGTAAATCAATTGGTTATTCGTGCTGCAACCAGGACCTAAACCTATTACGCCTATAAATCACCAAACCAAATAACAGAACAATATCATGCTATTACAAATTAAATTGACTCTGCCATCGAGTTGAAATACCCTTACACAGTCCTTACACACATTCGCACAGATCAGACCAGGTGACGACGCACGACTTGTACGGAGGAAAACTCCACATCTACAAACGGCCAAATAGCCGCTATTGGCAGTGCTCGACCTTTCTGGCCGGCCGCAATCGGCGCATGAGCACGAAGACCGATAGCCTGGAACAGGCCAAAGAAGTCGCTGACGACTGGTATCTAGGGCTTAAGGTCAAATCCAAGTCCGGCGAAATCAAGGACGGAAAGACCTTCCGAGTTGCCGCCGACGCGTTCCGCCGAGAATACCAAGTCATCACCCAGGGCCAGCGAAGCCCAAAATGGGTGCAACATCAGGAAGATAAGATCGACCTCTACTTGCTCCCGTACTTCGGAGACATGATTCTCTCCGAGATTACGCCAGGAATTGTTCAGGAATACCGTATCCATCGCGCTCAAAACGGTTACAGGGACCAGGCGCCAGCGCGCAAAACAATAGAAAACGAAATGATTGCACTCCGACAGGTGCTAAAAACAGCCCATCGGCACGGATGGTTGCAATTCGTGCCCGACTTCTCTCCCCCGTACAAGACCTCCGGCAAAATCACGCACCGGGCGTGGTTCTCGCCTCAGGAGTATCGGCAACTCTACCAAGCCACGCGGCACCGTACGAAAAATCCCAAAAACAAAAAGTGGCAATGGCAATGCGAACAGTTGCACGATTATGTGCTCTTCATGGCGAACACCGGAATTCGGCCCGACGAAGCCGCCCGGCTCGAATACCGTGACGTGAAGATCGTGAAAGATTGGGACAGTGGCCAAACCATCCTTGAGATCGAGGTTCGCGGAAAGCGTGGCATCGGTTACTGCAAAAGCACAAGCGGTGCCATCGGTCCGTTCATTCGACTCAGGAAACGAAATCATCCACAGCCGATGGATCGGATTTTCCCCAAAACCCATCGAGCACTGTTCAACAGCATTCTGGACGAACTAAAACTAAAGACGGATCGCGACGGCAATCGGCGAACCGCCTACAGTTTACGGCACAGTTATATTTGCTTTCGCCTAATGGAAGGCGCGGACATTTATCAGATTGCCAAGAATTGCCGCACCAGTGTCGAAATGATCGAAAAACACTATGCCGCGCACATCAAAAACACGCTCAACGCTGCTGCCATCAACGTGCGCCGGCCAAGGCCACCCAAGAAGGGCGACGATCCCCAGGTCTGAAAGCCGCACGATTTTCGTTGGCCAATTCTCTTCTCAACGCTATAGCTAATTCCACGCGGGCGTGGCGGAACTGGTAGACGCGCAGCGCTTAGGACGCTGTTCCCAACGGAGTGTCGGTTCAAGTCCGGCCGCCCGCACCAAAGTCATCAATCTCTTGAGTAACCGGCCGTGGCAGGCGCCGCAGCCACCCGATAGAATGGGCGCAAGTCCTTGCGCCCAGAATGTTTTTGCGGTAATCCGGATGGAAGCAAAATGGGAACCAATTTATGCAAGATGCCGGGGAAAACCAGAAGAACAATTATTACGCGGTAGATAAGAAGTGAACGAAGCTGACAACCGAATCAACCCAATGGCAACCTGGAACCAACTCACGAAAGTAGAACCGTGATGGTTTTATGATTGCGCCGACAGCAAAACAATGTTCATCAGTACAAAGAGGGTAGCGAGATGTGGTCCGACAACGAAACTGACATTGATCTTCTCGGGTTTCAGCACCTCGTTAGCACCGTCTGCTCGATCGTTCGAGACGATTCGCTACTTCCGGCGACCATAGGAGTATTCGGCGACTGGGGGAGTGGCAAGTCGAGCCTCCTGCAAATGGTCCGTACCGAGCTTGAAAAGGACGGAAATACGCTTGTCCTGTCCTTCAACGGCTGGCTCTTTGAGGGTTATGAAGACGCAAAGAGCGCCCTTATGGGCACCATAATTGATGAAATCGTCGCTCAGCGGAGTGTCCTGACTACTGTCACAGACAAAGCTCGGGGAATCGCTGTACGACTCATCAAGAAGTTACAAGTCTTTCGCGTCCTCAGCGTCGCCACCAAGGGTTCACTCGCCTATTTCCTTGGTGGCCTCCCGGCAGCAAGCATTGCTGTCGCGCCGGACGCTGCGGAACTTCTACAGCAGCTAACGAGTGGCTTCGAAGACCTCTCTGATAAAGCACAGGAAGTCACCGTCGATGACATGTCCAAGTTCCTTAAATCCGACAAGGCTCAGAATGTGCGCCGCACCATTCGCGAGTTCAGGGCAGATTTCGCCGACTTGCTTAAAGAAACGAAGATTAAGCGTCTTGTCGTACTTATCGATGATTTGGACCGCTGCATGCCGGACACGATTATTGAAACGCTTGAGGCCATAAAACTGTTCCTCTTTGTGCCTCAAACCGCGTTCATCCTCGGGGCCGACGAGCGGCTTGTACGCTACGCGGTAAGACGCCGCTTCCCGGAGCTGCCTGGCGAGAGGGCCGAAGTTGGACGGGATTACCTTGAGAAGCTCGTCCAGTTTCCTGTGCGTGTTCCTCCGCTGGGCCGTGCCGAGATGGAGACCTACATCAATCTTCTCTTTACAAGTAAGGCGCTCTCTAAGCCGGAAGAATTCGAGGCCGCCCGCCAATGCGTAGTCAACTGTTCACCATCATCGCTTCTTGAAGTTCGCTTTAACCATGGCATCGCAGAGAAGGTGCTAGCGAGGCAACTTCCGCAGGAGCTATCCGAAGCATTGGCGCTCGCACAAAGGATTGCACCGATTCTTGCAAGTGGCCTTCTCGGTAACCCACGTCAATGTAAACGATTCCTGAATACCTTGGTTATGCGGCATGAAATGGCACGTTCGCGCAACATCGAGCTTAAGCAGCGAGTCCTAGCCAAACTAATGCTGCTCGAATATTTCAAACCCGAATCGTTCAAAGTGCTTGCCGAATTGCAAGCTGTTCAGAACGGGAGACCCAAAGAATTCACTGTGGCAGAAATGGAAGGGACCAAGCAGCCGGCAAAAACAGAGGAGGGCTCCAAGGAAAAGACCCGCACACAAGGCAACGCACGTGAGGCCTCCATTACGGAGGCTACACACAAAGAGATTCCGGCATGGCTCCGCGATCCGTGGGTCAAAGAATGGATCGCGATGGAACCTCCGCTAGGGCAAGAAGACCTTCGTCCGTACTTCTTCTTCTCACGCGATACGTTGGGTCCATTGGCAGGTGCGGTGCAGCGTATGAGTCCGCAGGCCCAGGAGATCCTAGCCGAACTGGCGCATGAAAGCGAAGCGGTTAGACTCAATGCACAGAAGAAAGCGGGTGGTCTAAGTCCAGCAGATGCGGCTGCAATCTTCGAGTCCCTTGCCGACCGAGCGCGCCAGGAGGACGAATCAGACGATGAGAGCTCCGCCCTTGCACAACTATGCCTCTGGACAATCGAGCGTCCTGAATTGGTCGCACAGGCACTCACATTCCTCAATACATTCCCGGAGGACCAGTTGCCAATCTGGATAATCACTAAAGTTAAAACCTTCTCCGTGCCAGGGGAGGACAAGACATCAATACGATTGTTGCTCCAGAAATGGAGCAATAGCAGCAACGCGAGAATTAAGGCCGCGGCGACGACACATCTAAAGAATCTGTAGAGGTACCTCATGGGGACTCAAAGCTCTTACGGCGGACCTGGGGACAAAACGCCCTTGCTACCGGACTGGGCGCTTCAGACTCCTCATCCGCCAGCTGAAGCTGAGGAAGAGGCGGCAGAGCCAGTTGGGCCAGGTCCAGAGACTGCCGAAAACGGTGAGAAGATGTCACCCACAGTCCCTGCTGTTCCCGCGAAAGTGCCACGCCTCTGGCAGGCAGCAAAGGGCAGACTGGGAAACTGCACTCGTGGCGGCAATCGCAAGGATTCGTTGCGAAAGGCTGGACGAAGTTATGTCATGGCGTTGGGTGGGACGAAGCGAGCAGCTCGCTCGTCTGCCGCCGGCCGAAGCGCTACCGCTTCTCTCGGGGCTTTCCTGAGCAGTGTGGCGTCGAGTGGCCTGGACGCGACCTTACGAACATTACGATTGACTGCGTACGTCGGCAAAGACGCTGAGACGGTTTTCGCCGCCGTTATAAACGCCATCTGTCCGGAAGGATCCTCACGAGAAGATGTCGCAGCGCGCGAGAGCGTCACTGACGCTCTGTGGCAACTATACGGAGCCCTGATACCAGAGGATGGTAACCTTGCTCCCCTTGATTCACTGACCGACGAACAGGTGCAAGCAACTATCGTCACCTCGGTTGCAGCTTATATATACCGAAGATGGTTAGGGGACCTTGGCATCAAGATCGAGCAGAAGGCCATCTCTGCCAAAGATGCTGTGAAACTTGAACGGCAGATGAAGACGTATGTCCGCGACTCGGTCAAGCTGGAATTAAGTGAGCGCAGCGCTCTTACAATCGATTGGAAAGGCAAGGAAGGCCGCGAGTTGGTCGAAAGGATTTACCAAGACTCATTCAGTCTGATCGGAGGCCTATCGTGACTTGGCATATTATCACACGAGTCGGAGCAGACGACTCCTTTGTGCCTGAGATCAGCGCGCAAGAGCCACGTGTCGAAGCCTCCTTCGAGCGATCAGATGACCCATGGCAGGTGGGAAATGACGTATTGGATCGTATGCAAAGCGCCATCGGATCACGCCCATCGGAGATAGCGATCGACCTTCTATATCTCGCAATGGCGGTTTATGCCGCTGACCTTCGTATCCCCCGACGATTTGCGACTGATCGGTGGGCAAGAGAGATTGCGCTTTACTTTCCGGTCGGAAATCTAGCGGTTTGGACCGCAGCGACTCCACAAATCCTAAAGACGCTGAATTTCCTAACGGGGGACCGCTGGCAGATTCATGTACGAAAGCGCGAAGTGCCGACCTCAGGTAAGGCCACAGAGCCTACCCTCAAATGCGATTCGCTCTGCCTTTTCTCCGGTGGCCTCGATTCGCTTGCTGGGGCTATCGATCTCCTAGCTGCAGGGCAGCACGTGGCCCTCATAGGCCATCATGGTGCCGGAATGACAAATGCGGTGCAGGACCGAGTTCTAAAAGTCCTGGACAAGAGCTACAAGGACAAGATCACGCGTCTTATGTACTACGCACAGCCGCCAAAACGGAAACTTAAAGACGGTGAGCCGACCATGCGCTCTCGCTCATTCCTTTTCTTGGCACTGGGGGTTGCTTCCGCAACTGCTCTTGGCGGGGCTCTACCCCTCGTAATCGCTGAGAATGGCCTCATATCACTTAACGTCCCCCTCACACCGTCAAGGATCGGAAGTTCTAGTACAAGGACGACCCATCCGCACTTCATTGAGCTATATCGCGACACGCTTAAGAAGTTAGGGATCGATGTTCCACTTGTCCTTCCGTACAGGTTCAAGACAAAGGGTGAAATGCTTGCCGAGGGGAAAGATCAAGACACACTGAAACAGACGGCTCCTCTTACCATGTCGTGCTCGCATTCCGAAGCCGGCCGTTATCAGGGTTTCACCCCCGGGAATCACTGTGGTTATTGCGTGCCCTGCATAATTCGCCTTGCGGCAATGGAGCACGCCGGTCTAGCGGATGCGAACTACAACATCGACGTTCGGAAAACTCCTCCTGACCATCGAAACGAAACTGGCCGGGACTTCCGAGCATTTGAAATGGCGATAGAGAGGTTTTCCGGCACCAACATACGTGAGTCACTTGCAAGCGTGCTGGCAACCGGCCCTCTTCCACCCGAGGACGCCAAGGCTTACGCAAACGTCTATCGCCGAGGAATGGACGAAGTGGAGCGCTTTCTAAAGAGGCGGACATGAACGGAGAGCCGAGTGAACCAGCGTTAGTCGATGCGCATTGCCACATCGATCTGTTTCCTTCTCCTGCGCAGATGGTCGCGGTCATTGACCAACGTCGCATTCATACGATCGCAGTGACCAATGCTCCATTCGTCTTTAGGCACACCCAGGAGCTAGCGAAGGGGAGTCGCTTTATACACGCTGCACTGGGGCTTCATCCTGAGTTAATTGCTACTCACGGATCGCAAATAGATCAAATGCTCGCACTCCTAAGTGAAACTCGATTCGTAGGCGAAGTGGGCCTCGACTATGTCACATCAGACCGCGCTCTACGCCAACAGCAAGCCTCGGTGTTTAGCCGTATTCTGCAGGAATGCGCCAGTTTAGGAGACAAGGTGATCACCGTTCACTCGCGCCGTGCTGCCCGCGATGTGATTGCGGCAGTCGGGCCCAATTTTCCGGGCCAAGTTGTCCTTCACTGGTTCAGCGGAACGCTCGCCGAGGCCAGAAAGGCGCTTTCCTTTGGCCTATGGTTCTCTGTGAACTACGCCATGACGCAATCAGTAAATGGTCAGGACATTCTTGCCGAGTTGCCTGCGGATCGAGTCCTTACCGAAACCGATGGCCCATTTCAAAAAGTGTCCGGAATAGTACAGACACCGCCAGATGTCGCTGCAGTGCTTCCCGCGCTGGCAACACTCTGGAAAGTTGACCAGCAACAAGCAAGACTCATAGTATCTGAAAACTTTCAAAGGCTCTTGCTGTCACAACAATAATCTTCGTAGTACGTGGCTGCATCGGCGTGGGCGAAATCTCATGAGTATTGACCTACAGTTGTTTGGAGAAAAGCTTAAGCGTTATCGAACGCAATTCCAAACATCCATTACGGAATTGGCAAATGCCACCGGAGTTTCGGAAGATCTTTTGCAGAGTTACGAAAACGCACAGCGAGAGCCGACGGGAGACCAAATTCTCATTCTCGCTGATTATTTCAAATGCGACTACAAATTCTTCGTCTCCAACGAAACGCTCGCTGCATTTGAGCAGACCGAGACGCTATTTCGAGCGCACGGAAATGTGATTTCAAAAACCGACCGGTGGTCCATTCAGGAGTTTCTATTTCTCTGCGAATGCGAGGCACACCTTGCTGAAATCCTGCCTACAGCCACGCAAACGGCATTTTCGTTCCAAAAGTCGGGCACGAACTACAAGAAACACGGAGAAACTGCCGCCGTCGACCTACGTCGACACTTCGGTCATACTTCAAACGAGATTGGCTTGGACGTGTTCCAAGACTTTCGCCGGATTGGAATTCATATTTTCCGCCGGACGCTTGTCAACTCGGATATCTCGGGATTGTTCATCCGCCATCCGACGGCTGGCCGTTGCGTCTTAGTGAACTACTCAGAAGACATCTATCGCCAGCGGTTCACAGTTGCACATGAAGCAGGCCACGCAATTCTCGACGACGACCAAGACGTTGTCATCACATTTACAAAGTGGGACAAAAAGAACTTGTCGGAAGTGCGCGCAAATTCGTTTGCTTCACACTACCTTATGCCGCGAGAATTCTTGCGCGCGATTCCGCAAGCCGATTTTCGGACATTGCAAAAGCTTGTCGAATGGGCCAGCAGATTGAAAGTCAGTACCGCCGCTCTCGCTATCGCGTTACGTCGAGAAGGGCTGATCGACGAAGCGAAGGGCCGCGAATTGCGCTCTGTGACAGTACCGCTTCATGACAAAGTGGACGCAGAGCTTCCAGCGACGCTTCCTCCAAATCCTCGAACTCGAAAGATGGCCTTACTGCGACGCGGACTTTCGGATTACTACGTTTCGCTCTGCTTCGATGGTTACGCGCAAGGTCACGTTTCCGCGGGACGATTAGCGGAGATGTTGCTCGTCACGGCCGAAGAGTTGCCGTCGATTGCGTCGTTGTATGGGAGGCGTTTGAACTATGGCGATTGACCCATCTCAGTTCTGTCTTTTCAATGTCGCAGATACCTGCGCGGTGTGGAACGTGCTGTCATCATTGCTCCTCTATCGAACGGCACGCAGTGCTGGGTGTTCGTTCTGTTGCACTAGCTTTGTACGGTATGAATGTCTCTTCAAGCCAAGAACGAAGCCCTCTGTTGAAGACGATGAACTAAAGAGCAGGTTCCGAGCGGAATGCGACAACGAGACGATCCGTACCTGCGAGATCGAAATTGCCGACCTACAAAGTGTGGCGATGCTCGCAAATCGTAGGCGACTAAGCAAAGGTGAATTGTCCTCGATCGCGTTCGCACTTCGAACCAAGCAAGCATTTCTCACGGACGACCAAAAGGCTCGAAAGCTCGCGACTGAGTTTTTGGATTACCGGATGGTGCAAACGACGCCCCACTTATTTGGCTGGCTGTACTTTACGAACCAGCTCATCGACACCGACAAGGATTCTATCATCCCGGAACACGAACGCCTGAAACGACCACTAACACAGTTTTTCGAAGAAATGTACGTCGAGGCGCTTCGATGTAGGCTGATGGCAATTAGGCATGTAGAAGAAGAATCCGGAGCGAATTAAGAATACGATCAGCCTGCCCCAGCGAGTTTGCTCAAAGTAATTTGAGCTTCGCAAATAAATCTTCAGATATTCCGGTTGATTTCGCGAATGTAACGGCCGTGTCTTTTGAAAGCACTAGCCCAGACGTATTGGGTGCGCCTGAAGTAAGTGCTGGAGGAGTCGGCATATTAAGCCTAACGCACCAAACATATATGGATTCGAGATAGCGAAGTATTTCCGCAGCGCCAACTGGGTTGCGTACCATTCGTCCAAGCAATTCAATTACCTCTCGCAACCAGGCTGGATCGAGTGGTTCCGAGATACCAGTCGCTTTTTGCAGAAGCTCGAAGAATCGCTCCTTATCTTTCAACGCGAGTGGGCCACCATAAAGGTAAATCCTCGCATATTGTGGAATGTCAGAGGCGCCCATGGACGCGACAAAGCTGGCGACCTCCAATAAAGAATGCGCAAACCGCGCGGCGCCTGTATATGCGAGCAAAACGTGTCGCTCGTTCTGCGGGCTAAGAAGGTCGGCAATCGACTCAAAATGTCCGACAAGTGTAAGAAGATTTCGATATCTTTCGATGTACCAGTACGTATACGACAGATATGAATACACCTTTTTCAGGCGAGTTTGGTCCGCTGTAATCTTCGAGCCGCCAGCCACTTGGATCCCCCACAGATCCCTAACCGATTGGTGAAAGCCAACGTCTGCTAGCGGTAATTGAAACGCATCAGCGCCTGTCGACTTTTCGACGGCTCCTAGCTCGGAATCGTTAAGCGTTCGCAGCCCCATCTTCGGTGCAACAGCCCGAATGTGCCGATCCAATTTCGACCTCACAAAATATGCTTCATCTGCTCCAAAGTACCCCATTACACCGCTCAACCAAAACAAGCGATTCGCATCTGAGACATTTCGGCCGCTTTTGCAATCTGCTACGACGCGATGTTGAATAAACAGAGGATCAAATTTGATTCCCAGTACGTCGAGATCGGTTAGCGAACGACGCTTCATTCCGGCACCAACACCAAGATCGTGATAGTGACTTAGCTCGACCTCGATCGGAGTCCAATACCCCTGCAAGAACAACAATCGCCGCAATCGCAGCTTTAGCGGTAAATCAAGGTCAACAGCCTTACTCATGCAAAGCGGCTCCTCTCGCAATCTTCGCCATCTGACGAATTATTTCGGTTCGGGTCTCGGTGGACACAATTGGTTCAGTTGTTAACTTCGGACGTGTGGACAGCGGTCCAAGATACCCCGACGAACTTAATAACGCCTTTTGCGCTTCGAGGTCAATGTGGGCTGCTGGACTCTCTCCGTGCTCAACCATATCGATTGCTATGTCGAGCGCTTTCATATTTTCAGGCGTATCATGTACCTGAAAGTTCCAACGGCCGTTTCCTTCGTCTACCGGATGTCCAATTAGGTTCTCGACCAGAAGGCCGTATTGGCTAAACAAATCGGGATGGCCATGTTTAAAACATTTGTAAGTGCGAAGTCGATCTAGAATCGCTCGTGGATATTTGATCCGCCGCCCCTTAGAGAATCCTTGGCCGTACCGTACACACGCCACGACCGCACGCGCCTTGTCAAGAATCGTGCGTTCCTCTGGTTGCAGTCCGCCTTTTGGTGCAAAGACAAACTTTTGTGCGCCTGTTGCGCCGTTGACCTGCACAGGCATTAACACGCCAGTCGCAATCGCATCCGAAAGCGCCGTTAATTCGTGGACGCGCGGATCCGCTATTGACAATCCTTGATAACCGATAAGAGTGTCGGTTACCGCCTGAACTTCTTGCGGAAAACGCTTTGCCCACTGTAGGTAGGCAGCAGGATTACCGTCGACCGCCAGCGGCGTATAGGCGATCTGGCGACCATCGACCGGTTGAATGGACAAAAGCTGCCCGGACTTCATAACGTCGGCAAGAATCGAGAATTCGGCTGGTGAAATTCCGGCCCCCGATTGGAGATCGGACAGCACAAGCGGAGTTTTGTACAGGCTATCGAGACTTTGCACACCCGCTTGTTCGATTACTGTAGGTTTTAACTGTGTCCATCGCTGCCCCAAGTCCTCGTAGCCGGACCGAAATTCTGGCACACGGCAGTCGATTCGCTTAATTTCACCATCGCTACTTACAATGGAAAGAAAGTCAACTTCTTCAAGTTCGCGCAATACAGCGGGCAATTCCAAACTGGAAATTCCCAGGGATGCGGCAACATATTCAATCTGGGTGGATCCTTCGACGTACAGAAGGCCGCGCAAGTGCATAGCAAGACACGCCGCTTTGCCAATCAAGAGCGTGCGCTTGAAGTTCACGTCTTTGGGGCCGAAAACACCAACAAAGCGAAGGCTCTCGTGAAAATCCTGTGCGCGAAGCCCAATTTGCACGTTGTCCATAATATTGACCAGTCGATCGAAGTGATGGCGCCATTATATGTACCGGACACTAAACGTCGATGGCGGGTTCGTGACAAGTTGACTTCAAGCGGAGCCAGCTAAATGGCCAGATATAATCGAAAGGCAACGTCAGTGCCACGCGACTGCGGTTTGGCGCGAGGCACGGCCATTCGCTACACCCCATCCTGAGCCTGCTTCGCATTCACTAAGACCCGGATGGTCTTGCGAATCTCTTCCGGCAATCGCTCCCATGCAGCAATTACCTTTTGCAAATCAACGTCATCCAATGCCATTTCAAGACATTTGAGGAACTCAGGATGCAGCGCATTTGCAGCGCAGCCATCCTGGCAATCGAGATAAATGCAGCAGCCACAATCGATTACTTCCGTATTCGCTGCGGATTCGAATCCTGGCGACTCAGCCGGATCTTCATCGTGGTCGGTTCAGAGGTTTAATACCCGATTTCCGATTTGCTCTTTGAGCGGCGCTGTCGGTTGATGCGACCGACGAATCGATCCGATGCCGCTTCGGCGAGAATATGCTAAGATCGTCATGTCCGTTTCGCAGAGCGATTTGCTGAGGGGTATACGAAGCAAGCCCTCACTGCAAACGACAAGGCGGACATCGGTTAATCGCAAGTTCTCGGCCAATTACCATAATTTGTTGAACTATAAACTTTCGGCGCGCGGGCGTTAGACCGGGATTTTGCAACATATCTGAGTAAAGTTGAAGCTGTCTACACAGTCCGGAACAATACGGACTGGGTGCTCCTGAACCATTGCCGTTTAACACTGTCTCGGTAATCTTGCGCTGACGCTTTGCGCCAGCCGTCACTGATTTCTTTTTGCTCATAAGATTTGCTCTTTAGTTGGTAATAATGAATTAGTTCAGGCTACGGATTTAGGCTCGGCGGCTTGCCGCATCGCTTCTGTCGGTTGATAATTCTGCGTCACTACTTGTGGACATCGCAGGCACGCTGCTTTCCCCGATTGCAGCCACCATCGGCACTGGGGTCGGATTTCACAGGCCGGCAATTGATCCACTGTGGGTGGCAGCAGCGTTACGATCCGCTCAATCAACTGACAGTTGCAGTTTTGGAAATGTTTGCATCCATTTTCAGCGCAGCCGGCGGCAAATCGAAAGACTTCTACCGGTGGAATTGGTCCCGTGACCGCCAACAATTCAGGCGTGGCCGGAATAATATCAGTTAAGTAGCCTACTTTCGGATCACTCGGTGTTCCTTGGACGACTCCGAACGCTACCGCTCCTTGCATATCTGGTTGCGCGCTGGGACAAAGCATAAATCATCTCTGTTAGTTATTTAGCCGGCTGTAATGGCGCTCTGACGATGCCCATCGTAACCTTCACCCTGGGAACCTTTGTTGAACCTTGGATTTGGATATTCCGATCATCGAGTATACGCAGAACGGCATTACTTGCTGATTGAATGAAACCCTCAAACTCGCTCGCTGGCTCCGTAGTCGTTGTCAAACGAGAAGCACTGGAGGGACGGTTAACTTCTGCGGATACAGGACCTGCAACGTCGGTCGACTCCAGATCAATCCAAATCCCCGCAGTGATTGGACCCAGCGGCCCGATGTTCTGCGATTCGATTGCACGCAGGACTGCGGCACTGACAGCGGCAGTGAATTCGTCGAATCCAACTCGTGCAGATACACGTGGTTCCTTTTCCAGCGCACGATCTTTAGTCATGCTCAGTCTCCTAGAAATGGCGCAATCCAATGCGCCGTGCCCGACTGCTTGAAACGAACGATCCCAATAATGGTGGGGTTCAGGTAGACCCCCCACAAGCTGAATAAGCGTACAGATAAAATAAATTGATTTTTCTTGGGACGCTCCGCTTTGCCCGTGACATCTGGTTGTCACTCCTCTAACGATGATAGATTAGTTTCTCGATTGTGAGCCTTTCGTGTGACCCAATTCGGCCCTTGAACTCGGCCCCCTAGAGTGAAAAATGTTGGGAGACAAATTTGGGAGGATACCCATGCCTAAACAACGTGAACCATGCCGTAAGCAGTGAAAGCACAAGAGCCGTCCAGCCAGCGGGTGCTGATCCTCCTTGAAAACCAATGAGAGTGTATAGTGTCGGTTCTATCATAGCCTTCGCGCTCCTAAACTTCTGATTGACTCTTTCGAGTTGTTTGTACGGATACTTGGAAGACTCGGCGACACTCATTCTTTCAGGAACTAATACCTATGGACATATTTAACGGCTACTTGTTTTCGAAATTACAAGCGATTGGCTCTAGATCCGAAGGGCCGATCTATTATCTTCAGCAATTTGACTACAAAGAATTTGTGGTCCTCAAAAAAGTACAACCTTGGCAAGGCGATCCAAAACTCAGTCAATTTCTAAATAAGAAAGTGACCATCCAAGGACAGTTGGGGATGTCTGGAATCGATTACAAAACGATCGTTCCCTACAAAGCAAAAGGCGCGAATGGGAAAGGACCTAGCTTAATCGTGGATTTAAAGCTAGGGACGTCAACATTAATAGTCGATCAGATGCCACCTGGACCGCATCCGCCACAATCATTGGCACTAACGTTGCGCGTGAAATGGCCCTATCGCAGTATCTGGACCGGTCACTTACTAACAACACAAATCTATGACTTCATGATCGACCACAAGGGCAAGACTATCTGGCGCTGGAGCGCAGGAAAAGTTTTCGGTCAGATCGTTCATCCTATAAGTATTTCCGGCGGAAGTTTCCATGAGTTCCCTGAGGTGTGGACCTTTGATCCTGATAGCATCATGTCGGGTGGAAGATATACGGCCCGCGGCATATTTCTTGCCACGGGGCAAGAAGCGACAGCGGATTTTAAAATCGAAATAGCAGAATAAGTTTGGTGATAATGAACCTGGACATGGTGCTTAAATCGGCGTGCTTCGGTCGGACCCATACAATTTAAGTCCAAGGAAGTGGAGCATGTTAAACAACTTTCTTGACCTGTTGACGCAAGCAGTCAAAATAGCAACGCAAGCATATCCCAGTTCTAAGTTTTACGAAGCAGATGGCACCACATCACAGGGTCTAGCTTCAGCTGAAAACCAAGTAGACACTTGGCGGTTTGTATTCCTTGGCCCACGTCAGCAAACCGTTTGGACAACGTTATATCTCACATATCAAAACGGCAACTTCGCCGACCTGATTCTAAAAGATGAGTTCTTCTTAGGCGACGCGATTATTCCGCTGCCGATTCCGATGGGCTTGGCAAAGGCTATACAACTCAAGAACAGTGCTGGGCACTCATCGCCTTTCAAAGGTGTCAATCTGCGACAACCGTTATCCCCAGGAAATACTGAGCCGTTTTACATCTTTAGCGATTCCAGCAGCGGGTCATTCATATTCGTGGGGGTAAAGAGCGGAAACGTGACCGGGCTAAATATTGACGGTTCGGCGCTAAGGTAATGATCCGCGTGGCACTATTAATAACGCTAGGCTTCGTTCGCCTTGAGAAGGACCACGATGGCACCGCGAACGTCGTTCGATAATCGCTCCCAAGTAGTAATTAGGTTTTGCAATTCGATGTCATTTAATGCCGTTTCGAGGCAATTGACGAACTCAGGATGTAGCGCCCGTGCAGCGCAGCTCACCTGGCACTTGAGATAAATACAGCAGCCGCAATCGGTTACTTCGGAATCGGCTGCTGGTTCGAATCCCGTGCCCTCCGCGTTGCCAATAGTATCTCGCTGGGAACTGTTGTGCCTTGTACCTAACACGTGAACGATAAGACCAAGTTCAAGCGTGTGACAACGTGTTGTCACCCCCAACCGTTTTTTTGAAGACGCGCTACGATTTTTTTACCAGCGAACAAATCTGCTACCCACAAGCTTCCACTTCTAAAAATTCGAAAAAGAGCCGCAAAAAATTAGTATTCTGTACTCGATTGACGAATGGCTAGCAAAATCCTCCCGGAAAACTTATACAGATTTTCCACCGCAGGTAGTTGAAAGTTAGCCAACGACTGATCTATAACTTCCCGACCGGTCTAATCGTCAATCGATTATTGCTTTTCGTCGGGCAGTTTCTGCGGGCAGTTCTTTTCTCAGTGGCTCGCCAACGCGGGTATGCGCAAATCTTCCGCAACATGGTGCAACTATGCGATTATCGTCGTTACGTTCAGCTGTGAAGTTTGCCAACTTTGATCGGAAATCCAAGCGCGGCCGAAGACGGACTTCACGGCAGTCCTTGCTCGAAGTCCTCGACCAGCGATTGCTGCTTACTGCCTCCTCGGCAGCGCAAACACCTTATTGGCAGTCGATTCTGCCCAATCAACTCCCCGATGGCGGAGTGCTGGCGAAGCAGAATTCGCCGGTAATCCTAACCGTCGATGACGGCCTAGCGACCAACAGCCCCAATAGTCCGAACAAGCCAGTTTACGACAGTCGCACCACCGGCAATACAATTCTGCCGCTCAGCATCAGTGCTCCTTCCTCGGGTTCGTTGTATTTGTCGCCACCTCCCGAATACTATGACCCCGACGACCCTACCGAAGTAGCGTTAGATCCGCCGATCAATTCATCTTATCACTTGGTTATCACCGTTTCCGTTGGCGGCCTTCCCGGCCAAACGGTAACTCTCGCGAACGAAGACGGCTTGGTCGATGTTCCTTTGTCGTTTTTAGCCGACACGTCGAGCTTGGTGTCCGGTCAATACAACTACACGGAAACCGTTCGCTGGCAAACGCTTTCAGGCGGCACTCTTTATGACATCGATGGTTCAACGCAGACCTCGTTTTCTGGAACCGTCAACATTGTTAATCACACGGATGACCCCGGCACGAACACTTACTACAGCGATTTCGGCAGCGGGTGGAATCTTCCAGGCCTAGACCGTCTCTACATTCAGCCCGGCTCGTCGACACAGCCCACTGGTGTGGCACTCGTCACCGGAGATGATCAATTTACCTGGTTTGCAGGAGATGGTTGCGGCGGCCCGTTAGCGCGCGATCCGGGTCCTTATAACTTTTCGACGTTGGTGAGGAATGACAATGGAACACCGTCAGATCCATCCGACGACACTTATGCGCTGACTGAGGTGAACGGTACCGTCGAGACCTTCAATGCCGACGGCCTGTTAATGAAGACTGTCGACCGCAACGGCAACACCCTTGATACCTATCACTATATCGACGCGGACGGCGACGGAATCGCCGACAATATTTCTTGTATCAAGGATGATCTGGGCCGGACTACAACTTTTCAATATGCTGATAGCAGCAAGTTGGTCACGTCGATCACCGATTTTGACGGGCGGGTGACGACGCTGTCTCACGATGCTTCTGATCGGATCACTAGCATTGCCGATCCAGACCCTGACGGAACAACGGGACCCGAAACGAGTCCGCTGACGCAGTATGGCTATAGCGGTTCGTCAAGTCTTTTGACCTCGGCCACCGATCCGCGTGGCCTGGTCACCACGATCGCTTACAGTGTTGTGGACGATGTGTGGACGATCACCGTTCCTCAGGACAATATCTACAATCCCAGCAACAACGTCATCACCATTGACTCGGCGCAAGCGCGATTGGCGCAGTTGGGCGGCTCGGATCAAGAAATGCGAAACGTATTCGGCAATATTTCCTATGTCACACGTGACCATTTTTATAACGTCGAAACTTTGCAGGACGCCGCGGGAAATGATTGGACCTACAAATACACTGAGGAAGCAGAACCCGGTACCGGAGATGGTCTTCTTTATGAGATCGATGCGCCGGATGGCTTAACAACTAACTATACGTACATAAATACCACCGGCGAATTACAGACAGTTTATAACCCGGATGGTTCAGAAGAGACTTGGGAATATGTAGATGGCCAGGTCACATTCGACGAAGAATTAGGACCCTACGCACCGCCCGGCAGTTATCTTCACTATACATATGCATCTAATCTCGACAGTCACAATAACATCGGTACCCTGACACAAGGGATCGATGGGGGTGATTCCAAAGTCACCACTTATACCTACACCGATTCGACCGACCGTGCCTCAGATAACCCATCAGTAGGTTTGCCTATCGGGCTCGTCAAAACGATGACTGATGCCGATGGGAATGTCACTGACTATGAATACAACAGTCAGGGCTTAGTTTCCACGGTGACGTCAGCCATCGGAACCGCCAATCAGACTTCGACACACTACGTATACGACGCCAACGACAATCTGGCGGCCGTTATCGATGGTTTAGGTAATGAAACCGATTATGTCTACGACAACCTTAATCGGCTGATTGAGGTCATTGATCCACCGCCGACCACCGGAGCATCGCGACCGACTACGAATTATGCTTACGACGCTGATGGAAACTTAGTTGCTACCAGAGACCCATTGGGTAATGTAACCCGTTACGTTTATGATGGTCTCAATCGTCAGATCCAGGTTATTCAACCTGTAGCCAATCCTGCTGCAACTCCAGCTCAAGCGACACAAGGCGCCAATTCGTCTTCCAGTAGCAACACGGGTACGATCTCCTCGTCCGTGACTCTTTCCGGTGGAGGTGCTGGCTGGACTGCTTCGTCATCTTCAACAAGCGTTTACGGTACGGTGGAAAGCACAAGCACGAGCGGCGCCAGTGCTACTTTTACCTTTTCCGGGTCCGGCTTGGATCCGACAAAAAAATACGTTGTTCTCGTCCGCTGGGTGCCTTCCACCTCGACAACGTACGACTCTGCTGCGCAATGGCAAGTGTATGGCAACACAGGCGCAGCCGCTTTGACCACCCAGACGGTTGACCTCAATCTCGCGCCACAAGGATTGAAGGACGGCGCAGGGCTAATGTGGGATGCGCTGGGTGCCTTTAGTCCTTACGTCAGTGGTTCACATTCATTGACCGTCACACTTTCCGATACTGGTGGAGGCGGTCTGACCGTGGATGCGGTGCGGCTAGTCGAAGTCGGTCCGGTGACGCAGTACAGTTACGACGCGTCAGGCAACGAAAGATCGGTCACTGACCCGAATGGCAATGTCACGCAGTATCAGTACAACGGCTTAAACCAGCTAACACAGGAAACTGATCCGATTCCGGCAGGCGCCACTTTGCCACCGATTACCACGTATAAATACAATTCCATGGGATGGCTAACCTCCACGACCGATCCCATGGATCGCACGACATCGTATCTGTATGACGAGCTCGGGCATCAAAGTGGCACCGTTGATCCCGCCGCGCCGCAAGGACTCTTGGCTCAATACTACTTAGGGTATGAGTTTTATCTGGACTACCCGCAACCGATCGACCACACCGGAGAGGACAGCCAGATTGATTTTTCGCCAACGTCGGGCGCTTTCGATGACTACAGCGATTTAACAACGTCGGCATCGGGGTTTTCAGCTCGTTGGACAGGCGCGATTCAAATTGCGACTACCGACAGCTATACGTTCAATCTGCAAACCGACGGCCTGTGTGCGCTGATTATTGACGGTCAGACGATCATCAATGCTCGTGATACCGACGCCACGGTTACACTTACAGCCGGTCAGCACTCCATTGAAGTGGACTACTACCACTTTCTTGCTAGCGGAGACGCCAGCATGGTTCTCGAATATGCGGAGTCGGGGGGCGCACTTACGCCAGTGCTCAGTAGTATGCTGTCCCGAGATTGGCAGACCCAATACGATAGTGCTGGCCGTGAGACAAGAGCCATCGATCCGCTGGGTAACATTACCAGTTACACCTACAACGGTCTGGATGAGCGAACAGTTTCCACCGATGCAACCGGACATACGACGTACTACACGTATGATGACAACGGCAACGAAATAAGTGAGACAGATCCAGATGGAAATACGACTACATGGACGTACAACGGTTTGAACTTAGTGGCTACTGAGACTGATCAGTTAGACAACACCACCTCGTACCAATACGATGCCGATGGCAATCTGATCCGCAAGATTGACGCCGATGGACGAGTCACACGGTATGCCTACGACAATCTAGGCCGTGAGACGGCCGAAACCTGGCAACAGGAAACCGTGGCTCCGCAGGTCAAAGGGCGCTACGTCTTCTACAACGATTCGTCATTCGATGGCAACGACACGGGAGCCAACAGCAACGACGACAACGCCATCGCTCCTGACAAAGTGGCACTCCTGCCTGGAGACACGGCAACATCGGCAAATGTGACTAATTACGTCGATGGTATCAACGGGATTATGGTCGATATCCTCGCCGATTTGCCTCAAGATGGCAGCGGCAATTACCTGATTTCGACTGATTCGGCTAACGATTTTACCTTTAAAGTGGGCAACTCGAGCGATCCGAGTACGTGGACGACTTTGTCCGGATCCACGTTACCCTCCGTCACTGTGCGGGCAGGTGCGGGTGTCGATGGTTCGGATCGTGTTACTCTGACTTGGCCGAATGGGAGCATCACTAATGAGTGGCTGCAGGTAACTGTGAAAGCCAATACCGACACGGGTCTCAGCACGCCCGATGTGTTCTATTTTGGGAATCTGGTAGGAGACACCAATGGCGATTTCACCGTGAACGTGTTAGACGTGCAAAATGTAGAGACGAATCTTGGCGAAACGGAATCGTCTCCCAATAATCCGGACGATATCGATCGCGATGAGAGCGTTGACTCATCCGATGTCAGTATCGCAGAGGCAAACGCGCTCAGTGGAATAAGCTTGGCGGTCCTCGCCGCCCCAGCAACAACGATCCAAACCATCGGCTACGGCTACGATGACGACGACCGCTTGACCTCGGCAACCGAATCCGATGGCAGCGCTGCCTACAGTTACACGTACGACAATCTGGGCAATGTCACTCAAATCTACCAAACGTTGCTGGGGCTAACGACGCCCGTCACCTTCAATCAGCAGTTCGATGCCAACGACAACCGCACGCTGTTGGCGGCGAGTATAGGGAGTAGCGCGGATTTCACGAACAATTATTATTACAACGCGCTCAATCTGCTGACAGAAGTTACGCAGTCGGGCCCCAGTGGCGGCACCGTCACCGCCAAGCGCGTGGATTTCACCTACAACGCCGACGACCAGTTCAGCACCGTTAATCGTTATAGTAGCTTGGACACTTCGCAATTGGCCGTCACGGGGACGTACGGCTACGACGATGCGGGCCAGTTGACGAGCATCACCTATACGCACGCAGCGACGACCCTGGCCAGCTACAGCCAGACCTACGACGCGGCCGGCCGAGTGTTCACGGCCAGCAGCGACGACGCAAGCGGTATTGACAGTGTCGTCTACACCTACGACGCCGCCGGTCAACTGATCGCCAGCGATGATCAGGACTATTCCTACGATCCGAACGGAAATCGGGATGCCGACATGGGTTACACGGTGGACAGCGACAACCGAGTGACCTCCGACGGCACATTCAACTATGGCTATGACGCCGAAGGGAACTTGACCAGCAAAACGCGGACTTCCGGCTCCTCCGACGATCACGAAGTGGACTATGGCTACGATTACCGCAACCGACTGTCCTCAGTCGTGTTCAAGAACAACTCGGGTACCTTCACAAAGGTGATCCACTATACGTATGACGCCTTCGATCGGCTGATCGGTAGGACGGTGTACAATGGCAGTTGGTCGATCACCGCGCACGATGTGTTTGTGTTCGACGGCAACCAGATGGTGCTGCGGTTCACAGGGAGCGGGTATGGTTCTAGTTCGCTGGGCGACTACAGTCTGGCAGAGCGGTATCTGTGGGGGCCGGCAGTCGACATGCTGCTGGCCGATGAGATCGCGTTCCCCTATTTTCAGATGAACCAATGGGCGCTGACGGACTACCAGAATTCGGTGCGGATGAAAGTGATGAACACTGGCTTAACCAGCGGCACGACGTGGTATCAGGATTTCGGCGTTCCTAACGTCAGCTATTTCGGGATTGGCTACGATGGCCGCTATTTCGACGCGGACACCGGCCTGGAGTGGAACGGCGAGCGCTGGTACAGCCCAACGCTGGGGAGATTCATCAGTAAAGATCCGATTTTCCCATTGTCGGGAGCGAACCCGTACGAATATGGCTTCAATAGCCCCACGAATTACACCGACCCCAGCGGCCTGGGGCCGATTCCTGGTATGGAGGGGGCACCTGATGATGATCCGCTTGAACACTGGCCGAGCGATATCCTGATCGTGCCGCCACCGCCCTCAGTAACAAGTTACACTACTTTCCCCGGCGGAACCGACTGGAATCAATTCCCGAATACTTCGTCCCCAAATTTCAACGTCACACCGCAAAACTTTATCACTGCTCCCATATGGATATACACGGATCCGACCCCACCGCCTTCATTCCTGCCTGATATACCCGGAGCACCACCATGGCAAATACCGTTTATGCCGCCTGGCTGGACCATCGAGCCTACAATGCCAACCAAAAATACACCAATTCACGTCATCATTCAAGGACCGACCCACCAGTGACGAACGACAGTGCCAAAATCGATATGGAATCGACGCTAGAAGGGCGGTACTATTAGCACCGAATTGGAGTAGCTCCTTGATCTGTCGCAAAGAGGGCTAAAATGCGATTCCCGCTATTCGGCGCATCGTTGGTGATAACCATGTCAGTGGTTTTGTCTGATCGAATTCAATTGAGCGGCGCGGATGAGGTTAGCGGTGATAATCCACCAATCTCGTTCTCTCCCATTCCAAAAAAGATCGCGCCCGTCCCTAGTACAATCGTGCAACCTCTGAGCGACCTATGCCAAAAGGTGAGCGACTGTGAAGCACGAGGTTATTTTGAAGAAGCCAGAGAGCATCTACTGGAAGCGCTGGATATCAGCCGCCGGCAATTCGATGAATCGCATTATATGGTTCGCCAGTTCAAGTGCAGCTTGGCGGGTCACGACTGGATTACCACATTGGACGACAATCAGCGAACTAAGTATGCTCAATCCCGAGCAATGCTGCTGGCTGCAAAGTCTCTTATTAAGGAACAAAAATTTGATGAAGCACTCGGACAATACGAGAAGATCGTTCAAACCTTTGAGGAATTGAAAGTCCCTCCTTGCCCACTGACGGCAGATATCTTCGAAGATATGTCAATCGCTCTGATTTCGACTGATCGAGCCAAGGAAGCGATTTCGCCCGCTCAGAAGGCGTACGGTATCGTCTGTGATTCAGTAAGCGAATTCTCACCCGAAGCAGCTACGGCCCTTGAAACATTAGGCGAGGCTCATCGCAGCAACGGTGATTACTATAATAGCATTCGGGAACTGTGCCGATCATGCCGCGTGTGGAATGCTTGCGTCGGGGAGGGTTCGGTCAAGCCATCCACGACCGACGGTTACACTGACGCGCTACAGTCATTGATGCTCGATTTACTTGCGGTCGAAGATTACGATCGAACTAGTCTTTGTTTCGATGCGCTCCAAAATGCGATTCAGCAAAACTCCCTAACAAACAAGTCTCGACATTACTTAATATGCTGGTTGGAATGCGAGCTGCTCAACTCCAAAGGTCAACATCGCGAAGCTCTTGCCAAAGCCGATGATCTAGTCAGCTTCGCAAAAAGTATGAGCGGGGCGGAAGCTGATGCACTTCTGCTTGATGCACAAACGATTAAAGCTGAAATCCTTTTGGACCTAAACCAACCAGAGCAAGTCGAGGAGTTGATCGGCGTTGCTTTCTCGATCAAGTTCAAAGGAGACCTGGACCAGCAACTTCAAAATTCTCACCTAACCGTTGTGTACGCCCGCTTGTTAGTCGCAAAGAATAAGTACATAGAGGCCGCAGATTTGTTAGAGCAGGTTATTCAAGGTCTTGAAAAGAAGAATGGCTCCCGATTTTCTGGTTTACGAGTTTTTTTAAAATCTTACTCTACTGCACTGCGTCACCTCGGCCGAAACGAAGAGGCCAGCAAGGTGGATGCCCGTATCATCGAAATAAAGGACTCCCTAGCTGAAATGCGCCGCCAGATCGACGCCGATCCTGAATGCAAATTCCCTTGGGAGAAGTAAGCATGCTATTTCAATTCCTTGGACATTCCACGCTTCCCGTCAATCGAACGCAAATCCGGTCCACGATTTCTTCGTAGCCGTTAATAGAACTCAATTCGTCGGTGACGGCTTGGGTGATTGTCGCGTCACTCTCAAAGCAAATCGGATCGTGGACAGTCGATAGAGTGTGCCATCGTCGGTGTCGCCGGGTTCCTGGTTTCAAATTGCGGATTTGACCCCACTGGGGTCAGCCTCACACTCGACACGATCATCACTTCTGCACCACGTTGCGATTGAGCAACACGGCGTTGATCTTGCCCAAATAGTTGCGCTTTTGCTTGACGGCAGGCTGATCGTGACACAGGGTTGTTATAGAGCAGCGATTTTCTTGAGAAGCGCAACTCGACACAACTCTGAGGGCAGCCACCGTGATTCCCGCCAACAAAGGTCTGAAATTGCCGGCTGAACCGCTTACGCCGGATGAAGTGAAGTCGCTGATTCGTGCCTGTTCCAAGCGTGCGCCCACCGGCATCCGCAACCGGGCGCTGATCGTCGTGCTGTATCGCGCTGGCTTGCGTGTCAGCGAAGCCCTGGCGATCATGCCCAAAGACCTGGATGCCGCCAACAGCACGATTCGGGTGCTGCACGGCAAGGGCGACAAGGCGCGTGTGGTCGGCCTCGACGCCGGCGCGTGGGCGATCTTACAACTATGGCTCGACCGACGTGCGGCACTAGGCATCAACGGACGCCAGCCCGTGTTCTGCACGCTCAAAGGCAAGCCGGTATCGTCGGCCTACGTTAGAATGCTGTTGCCGCGTCTGGGACGCCGTGCGGGGATTGAGAAGCGCGTTCACGCTCACGGCCTGCGTCATACCCACGCCTTTGAGTTGGCGACCGAAGCCACTCCGATCCACGTTATTCAAGCCCAGTTGGGCCACAGCAGCGTGGCGACCACGGATCGGTATATCAGACACCTGAATCCAGCGGTGGTGGTCGAGGCAATGAAGGCCCGGAGTTGGAGCCTGTAGGGGCAGTCGTTTCGTGCTGCCAGAAAACTCTAACCGCAGGTGCCAACCGCTCCAAGTGGCGATTGCTGTCAGGGACAAGACCAATGCGGTGGGTGGACGTGTGTGCGCGCCTTCTAACCGCGCAACAACTTGTCTGGCGCACCAGACACGCACGTGTTGAAACCGTTTCGCCGCGTCAATCCGTCGTCAGGTCGCCACCGTCGCTATTTTTCCAGTCGTCCAGCGCCGGCGTCGGCCATTCTTCTCACTTTCAAAATCTAAAAGAGAGGAGAATTGCGACGGAAAAACTTAAAATTCCAGGGCCGCTTTTCACCTTGGATTTCGATTACCTACGGATGGGCTTGTCTGAAAACCAGTTCTCGCCACGCTTTCAGTCAGGATATCACTCGATGTTAGCCGACGTGGTTATCAAGAAAAAGCAACAACCTTGCAACGGAAGGGCGAGCGAAATTGTGGGCGGGGTTACACGCCGCTACCACCGTTTGGCACGTTTGCAGCAGCTATTGACTTGTGGGCAGTTATTTGACATTTCTGCTTTGGAGCTCGAGCTAAAGGTTTCACGGAGGTCGATATTTCGCGACCTGACTGTGCTCCGTGACGCCGGCATTGAAACTCCTCACTCGAGCAATGGTACCCACTCGCCTTTAGCTACTAGAATCGGCGGACCAGCTTCATGTGGGGTGCGCCCAATCTAAGCTGGAGCCATGCTGCATTATTAACGGCCGTTCAGAAACGAACTGCACCGTAGCCATTGGACAACTAGATATTGCAGTGCAGACTCTCATCCCGGATACCTTCCGTATAGTTCAAATAATCATGCAAAGCGTCGTGTCGAATGCTTGCAAGCTGTGGGACTATACACTCGAGCGTGTCATTAGAATTTGCCAGCATGTCTTGGGCGGACACAGAACTGGATTTTTAAGCACATCTTTGGTCTACAACTCAATCCAAGGAGCAATCCGATCATGAGCAAAAGCATCAGCCCAGGTAGATTCGCTCAGCCGTTTTTCACTTCTGTGCCCTTGTCCCAGCGCCATCCCGTAAACGGTATGGTCCGCATGACGGACTGGAGCAAGAAGCAGCTGGGGCCCGTTCCGCCGATCGTCCGCAGTGGCAAGATGACGCTGGCCGAAGTAATCGGCGATGCGGGCGTCGCAGAAATTGAGGCCGTGGGCGCGATCCGTTTCCACGCACTCGGCGACAGTGGCGTTGGTAGCGCTCAGGAAGCCGAGCAGGTTAGCGAAGAAATGGCAGGCGACTATAAGCCCGCGGGAGGCGGCCTTAATCCGGCATTTCTCTTCCATCTGGGAGATGTCATCTACGGCACCGATAAGGAAGCGCATTACACCGATCGCTTTTTCCGGCCCTACCGTCACTATCCGGGAAAAATCATCGCCATTCCTGGCAACCACGACGGCGAGGTCCGCAGTAAGGCGGACGCTCCTTCACTCTCCGCGTTTAAGAGTAACTTCTGCTTGCCAAAACCTAGTGTACCAGAAGCTGCCTCCAGTGTCGGGATATATCGCGAAATGGCTGCCCAGCCTGGGGTCTACTGGATGCTTGACGCACCATTCGTTCGCATCATCGGTCTGTACTCAAACCTGCTTGAGAACCCCGGTTACCTTCAGGGCAAGAGCAATGGCCACGACGACACATCACAACTTGATTGGCTTGAGGAGACACTCCAGTCTATCAAACAGGCGCCGGAGCGCAAGACTTTGGTCGTCGCGACGCACCATCCGCCCTATAGTTCGGCCGGTCACTCGGGGAGCGATGAAATGAACCAGGAAATCACTACCATCTGCATGAAGGCAGGTGTGCTTCCCGACCTCTTCCTGTCGGCCCATGCCCACAACTATCAACGCTACACGCGTCACTACGGCGGCAAGCAGATCACTTACATCGTCGTTGGCACCGGCGGCATGCCTCCGCAGCCGGTACCTGACGCCAGCGGCGAGCCCTCCGGCACAACCAACGAAATGACGTACGACGGCGCAAAGCAATCTCTCGGTTACCTGTACGTGACGATCTCAAAATCCGAGCTTCGCACTGAGTTCTGGCCATTGGGAGGTTCCTCGACGCCGTACGACCCGCTGTCGAAACCGCTCTGATCTTCAAGAATTAGCCTAAGGTGGCGTTCGTGAGGGGAAACAACTGTCTGCGTACATTCGGGGAAAGCACTTGAACAGGTGGTAAAGGAATACTGTGCCGATAGGTGAGCGAATCAGGAACATTCGGCATATCCAGCACGTACTGGATAAATTCGCTGGAGAAATTCGGTGGCCGGTACGCAAGTGCTTGATCACGTAGTCGTAAGAGAACGGTCTGATGGATAACGGCACCATTGCCGATGCGACGTGATTGGAAATGATTGCAGCGGTACTGGTATTTCTTTTCCACGGCGTTCCATCGCTTCTTGGGAATATACTCCGCGACCTTCCACCATTTGGCGAGTAGGTCGTGCTTTTTCTCTGCCCAGGGTTTGGCTGGCGCATGGCTGAGTACCCTTTGCAATCGGCCGGCGTCGAGCAACAGACCAGTGTTATAAGCTCCTTCTACCAGCCACTCAAAAGCGCATCGCCACAACCCGCCTTCCTTGTCGCCATGGCCGCCACCGATGTCCGAGTGATCTCCGGCGAACCAGTGCTGTTCAAGAATCTGCGTCGGATTATTGCGGTCCTTTTTTACCAGATTGGAACGAAAAAAGGCCCTCCGTTCGTCAATCGATACCGCATGCCAGATATTCTGAATACTGGGATTATGTCCGGTGAATGGAAATGTCTTGGGTTCCCAAATCCACCCCACTGAAGAAACTGTGTCCCAGAGACCAAGGAAATGTACCGGAAAGTGTCTCTGGTCATTCCCCGGCACTTCGCGTGCAAACGTCCACCGGAACTGATTGCAGAGCTTCCAGTATTTATTTGACGAATCCGGCACTGCATTGCGGATGGATTTGTAGAGTCTGACTGCATAGGGGAGCATGTTAGAACTGCCATGCGGCAAGAGACCCATTTGATGTAGCATTCCGGCGAGCACACGAACGGTATAAGATCCTCTGCTGAAACCAAATAGGAACACTTGATCACCCGGTTCCCAATAATTCATGAGGAACGAGTACGCTTCCAGCACTTTGGGAATCAGACCCGCTCCGAACGCGAGCTCAATGACTTTTCTCGTCCACTTTTGCACGGCCATGATCGTACTTGGCTCGGGAAGGGTGCCGATCCCGGGATCATAATACAAGAGTTGTTTTCCCGGTGTTCGGTCGAGGGATTGAATGAGGCGGACTACATTGGTGTTTTCTTCCCCGAATTCATTGTTCGTACCGTCACAACAAATCACGATATTTCGAGCCACTGCCTACGCCTTTCAAAATGTAACATGAGTCTCTTTGGTCCGACGTCGAGTCGCTCAAACGTTCTAGAATGTCCTCGCTGATCAGTTGAATGCAGCAAGCGCGGGCGTGGCGGAACGGGTAGACGCGAGGCGTTCAAGTCGCCGTTCCCCCAAGGATTGTCGGTTCGATTCCGACCGCCCGCACCATCCGCGACTCAGCCTTGTAAAAATGCTCAACGAATTGCTAGGGCGCAGTTGCAACTGGTGGAACAGGGGATTTACATTTTTGCAATAATACGAAGGTTCCAAAATACATTGCCAGCGATGTCCACATTCCCAACCATAAAACCAGTAGCCAGCACCGAGCAATCAGTACGCTCCAATCGGTCCAAACCCTCTCGGGCTCACAACTAAAATGGTTCAACAATGCCGCGCGATTTGGATATCCCGGAGTTCCCAAAAGCTCTCTCACGTCCGCTTGATAAATAAAGCCGGTGACCACTTTATTAGAATCGTCCGCAGGGCATGAAATAACAAGTGCAATAAAACTAATCACGTAGAATACTACGCAAAAAATCAATAGCCAAAACAAGATCAACATTCGTTTTTGTAATCGAAGCTCCGGCAAGGGCATCCACAATTCGAACACGTAGGCCAATCCAGCCAGTTGCAACAGGGTGCTGAATACAGCGACGCCAGCTCGCGTTGGCCATGGTGGCCCCCATTGGAGCAGTAAGTCCGCAAACGGCGCGGCCGCCGCTAGTTTTGAGCACAGCCCGAGCAGAGTATTAAAGTCGCTTAAGAATTTGACAAACTCTTTCATGACGCCGTACCGCAGTTCTTATTTGTGACTATTTCGGTTGTGGAACGCATCCGGAGTCAGTTCAATTTCTACGTCACTGGAAACATAGAGCAATTCCCTGTGTTCGACTTTTTGCGGTGTAACCCATTGAGCTAAAAACCAGATGTATCCACCGACGACAATGTTGTTCGGATCGGCTGGTGTTATCCAAGTTGGTTCGGGCAAATTCTTTCCTTTGCGGCGCGCTAGCTCGTATAGATCGTACTCTCCGGCCGGCAAATATCGCACAACACCGCCAATAGGTTTCGTTGATGCAGCCACTTTGTACGCAGCCTTCGCTTCGCCGTAGCCCAGTTGCAGACCGATTGCTTTGGCATAGTCGGCGACAGCAGCATCGTACGTGCCGTCGACATTGTCCTTAAGCTTCTGCAATTGCGAGAGGCGATCCGACTCATCCAGCGTGGAATCGTTAACAATGCTCAGCATTTTGTCGATTTGCTCTACAGCGCGTTCGTTGGCCGTAATCAACGATTGTTGAAGTTTTCGATCGGGCGTTGTTTTTAACAGTTGCTGCGCAGTTAGGTGGCGCGTCGCTGCATCCAAGAGAATAGAGTTAATGGATGGCTCTTCGACTCTGTCTAAACGTTCACCCCCATTTTGCACCACAAGATCGTGCTCGATCGACACCTGCAATGGTTGAACTGAAATACGTTTCTGCGCTATTTCGTCCTGCACAATACTATTGAGATCAGCCTGTGATAATTGTGCATACGCAAAAGAGCTAGAAGAGGCATACACATACAGCAATGCAAAGATTTGGCACATCGGAAGTGCCCAAGAAACAATTCTAGTATGTCTGAAAACTACTCTCGTGTTGCGTTTCATGGTTTTGGTGACTGCTTAGGAGTAAATGGGGCATAGTCTTCATCAAATGGCAACAAGACAGTTTGCCGGAGAGTATTGGCTCCTCGAACAACTTCGATCTCGACTGATCGCTTATGCGATACCGCGACGAGAAAAGATTTTAGGTCGCTCGTCTGGTGAGAATCAACAGAAACGATCCTATCCCCAACAATAAGGCCAGCGGCTTCTGCCGGAGATGTGATCGACAAGTCTGGCGCTATGTTAGAAATTTCGAGTTGCTGCGAGCTGACGTTCAACGCCGCACCGATGCCATTGGTAGGTACAAGACATGTTCCAATTGAGTAGGTCTCGGTGCGTTGAGAGTTTATCGCCTCAATAGCACCATGTTGGTCAACTCGAGTGGTCACCGCAGGATCCCAGATTTCAAGCCATGTTATCGGCATTTGGATTGTCTCATCGTTGTATCGCGCCAAGCCATAGAAAGTCCTCAGCAATGCGGTCGTAAATACGCCACCCTGGCGAACTCCTAACGATGGATTACCACGGACGGTGGAAGCAATAGATACCCATCCCACATGTCGCAAGAATGCATCTCGGACCAAAGACCAAATTGGACGCATTGATTCAATGGGCCCTGTGTCTGCATATTCCGGCGAGACGGGGCCCGGGGGGGGGCCGATAGCGGCCAATGGATGCTCCAGCGGATCAATTTTGGGACGTGGTTTGCTCGTGCTATTTGTAAGACAGCAGTCGGTAAGAATCACCCGAAGTTGCGATTTGCAACCAGCCATCCAAGTCTTGATGTCGGAAATATAAACAGATCCGTGTCTCAACAGAAGCAAATTGCATACATCCTGGTCGTATCCCAGATTGCTGGAAAGCGGTATTGGCTTTCCATCCCATTGTTTCCATCTAGCTGGGTCGATTTGACCGTGTCCGGAGAAGTAGAAGCAAATGGAGTCGTTTGATGTCGACTCGCCTTTCAGGTGCTCGAAGTATTCATCAATTGACGCGCGCGAGGCATCTTTTCCTTTCTTGATCGTTACTTGCAAACGCTTCCAGTTTCCAGAATCTCGAAACGAATCCTCAAACAACTTGCGCAGATGTTCGACGTCATTGTCAATTCCTAGTCGGTGTGCATCGGGATCGTCTGTGTCTCCCACTAAAAGCACAAATAGCCGTTGCGCCTCGGTGGAACTATTCTTGATGTCGTGTTGGTCACTACTCGGCGAATAGAATTGCTGGACCCAGTTCGGCAGTTCTTGACCCTGCCCAGTGTATGCAACAGCAACAAACGCGATAAACGCAAGTAAGAATCTGCATTGATTATAGACGGCCGCCATGTTTGCCCTCCGCATTTTTCTGCAGATCCAAGAGAACAAGCGACAGGTATATTAAATAAAATGTAGCCGTCTTCGCTCAGTGCCGCAAGGTTTGTGAGCGCAGCACAGTCGCCCTTTTTGGCCCGTCTGGTACGTCGGCCTTCAGCCTCTAGCGGACACCGTTCGGCGCTTCAGTTTTACCCAGTTGGTTTACCAGATTTAGGGGAACACCCCAGGCCGTCTACGATCAGAGCTACGCTGCCGTCGAGGTTCCCCCAATCTTCCGCACGCTTCGCGCTTGTGCAGGCTGGCAGCCTCCCACGACGGCAGTTCTATGACTGCCTTCCCCCATGCTTTTGGGTTTTTAACCCCGCTGCGCCCTAAAGCATGAGCTTTTGATGCTTACGGGGTTTTTCCAATCTCAATCGGAGGACTGACACACGAAGAACACTACCAACACCGCAGGCTCGAAATCACCCAATTCCATTGCCTACTAAGTGCAGAAACGTGAGGGCAAGAAGAGCTTTGGCGTCGCATCAGCAGAGCCTGGATGCACGCGGATGGCAGCGGGTTCAACGTCCAATTGAAAGTCTTGCTGATTGACGGGCGAATCACGCTCCGCTTGCCCACCAAGAAGGAACGCTAACCACAATCAGGGGCGGACAACAATTTGATCTGGTTTGGCAACCCGACGGCAGATTCTGACGGGGTTCATACCGATTACACTCGAAGAGTTTGCTGCATTTACGTCAGATGGCTGAAGGGTTGTGCTGCAGATCCGCTGCATCCTGAGTTCCTCAAATGTCTCGAAATGGCATGAACGACACGGAATTGCAAAAGTTAGTTGGCTTGTTAGCGCTCTTGCGTACCGTGCTAAGCTTGTCGATTCGTGCCGGCGTCGCACTCCTCGAAGACGAGCACATCACTTTGGTATGTTTCGTTTCGTTAGCGCAATCAGTCCATCATAGCGGAATGGTAGCAGACTTTGGCAGCAATGTTTGCAAATGCTATGGCTCTACTGGCCAGCCAGCGAAACGTCGCGGCGTAATTTGTTGCCCTTGGAATGGCTAACAATAGCAATTCACGACGGCTCGTCATGCTCCGTGACGATGGTCAAAACCGCCTTGCGTAGTGTCTTCGGCAATCGATCCCATACCTCAATCACTGTTTGCAAATCGGCGTCAAATGACGCCAGAAAATGCCGTTTGATGCATACGGAATGCAGCGCCAGTGCAGCGCGGCACCCCTCGCAAATTACAGAACTGCAAGGTAAATTGTTAGTTACGTCAAAATTGCTCGCGGGTTCAAGTCCCGTCACCCTCGCTTTGTACTAAAGTCTGCCGAAACTTCACGTTAAGTTACCTGCCGATGTTTGGCAGTGCGGCTGTTTTCCCGAAGGATAAAACGGTAATTACCGTTTTATTCGCCTTTCAAGGGAGGCCGCACAATGCCACGCATTGCTGGAGTTTCTACGCCGAAGTACCGCAAACACCGACCCACCGGCCAAGCGGTTGTGTCAATCGCTGGGAAGGACTACTACTTGGGCCCTCATGGTACCAAGGCCAGCTGTATCGAATACGATCGGCTAATCGGCGAATGGCTAGCCAGCGGCCGCCAAATGGCCGCCGTTGATGCTACTTCCGATCTAACCATCACCGAGGTGTTAGCCCACTACTGGCGATTTGCCGAGCAACACTACCGCAAGGACGGTCAGCCAACACAAGAGGTTGTCAACATCCGCCACGCCTTGCGGCCGGTCAAGGAATTGTACGGCCACACATTGGCCCGCGACTTCGGTCCGCTGGCGCTAAAAGCGATTCAGCAGCGGTTTATCCGCGATCGAATCTGCCGCGATCAAATCAACCAGCGGATCGGTAAAATCAAGCGGGTATTTAAGTGGGCAGTGTCGGAACAACTGATCCCGCCATCGGTTTTTCAGGCCCTGGATACCGTCGTGGGATTGCGGCTGGTCGCACGGAGGCCAAAGAAATGCCGCCGGTACTGCCGGTGGAGGATTCCGCGGTGGAAGCCACGCTGCCCAACCTGCCCCCCGTGGTTGCCGATATGGTCCGCTTCCAACGGCTGACAGGCTGCCGGCCTGGAGAAGTCTGCTCGATCCGCCCTTGCGACGTGGACACCAGCTCCGATGTCTGGGTTTACCGGCCACATTCACACAAAACGCAGCATCACGGTCGCGAACGGAGGATTTTCATCGGCCCGCAAGCGCAGGATGTGTTGCGACCTTATCTGCTTCGGGAAAAGACTGCGCTGTGCTTCACACCCGCCGAAAGCGAGCAGAAGCGCCGCGCACTTGCGCATCAATCCCGCCGAACCCCCCTGCACTTCGGTAATCGTCCGGGCACCAATCGCAGCCGAAACCCAAAACGGCCAGCGGGTGAAAGCTATGTGAAAGATTCGTATAATCGAGCAATTCGGCGAGCCATCGACAAAGCAAACGATGCGCGAAGGGCAGCAGCAAATGGGACTGGCATCGACGGCGGCACTATGACGCTGATTCCCCGATGGCATGCGAACCAATTGCGGCATACCGCGGCTACCAAGCTACGAGCTCAATTCGGACTAGAAGCAGCTCGGACGGTGCTTGGGCATGCTGATCCAAAGATCACGCTGACCTATGCTGAAGCAGATTTTGCAAAAGCTGCCGCGGCGATGAGGCAAGTAGGGTGAGTCCGTTGCAATTCACACCATGGTGGCGTGCACCCAGTGGTAAGCAGGCGTCCGAGTGGCCAGCGTTATTCCCGGCCCTCACTCCCACCAATCACCGAAATCTATGCGGAGGTGGATTGCACACGGGCCATCGATGTCATGGCGCGGATCGGGTGAAGTATTATAATTATTTTCATTGCCGGTTTGCGGGGTAGCTTCCCGAAAGGCCGGCCGTTCAACGCGAATGCACTACCTCGCGTCAACGGCTGGCCGGCCGGCGGAAAGGTTGTGCAATATGAACGAAACGACGCCATTGTTGGCTCGCCCGGAAGAATCGAAACCGCCGTCGGATGACTATGAGCATTTGACGAATGTATTGACAATATTGTCGCGGCCTCAGTTTTCAAAATGTTGGCGAACGCTTTCTTCCAGACGCCGCGCTCATTTAGCGCAAGCGAAGCAGTATGAAGAAGAAGCCAATCGCCGGGCAGCACTTAGAGAGGCCGAGGCAGCCGGTGCTCCGCCCTATATCCCCCGATACTTCGGTGATGGTGGTGCACTGCCTAGCGAGCAGGCTTGCGAGAGTGCCCGTGAGCAAATTGGCTTCGCTGAAGAGTTTGGTCGGCAGCTCGACGAAGGGTACAACATCTTTGCTGAGGCAGAACGCCTGCTGGGAAAATTATCACCAGAACTGCTGAACCAGTGGCCGCAGGAGGGAGGCGAAGAACTCATGAAACTTCGTCCCGAAATAGCCGCACAGCGAATGCGAAGCATACTGCTCAACTTTTTGTCGTCTCGCCAGAATGGCAACCAACATGGTGACAGTCCCGATGACGAACTGCTGCAACCCGCATCGCCAGAACCTGTACCACCACAACCTTCGTTGCCACAACCAGTCGTACAATTGCGCGGTATGACTCTAAAACCCGTCGTGTGCGGGACGGAAGTGGATGAATTGTCAAAACAATATTATTTGAACGTTCAAACACTACTTAAAAATATTCTCAGGCCGAACAGTTATATCAGCGGGCATTGAATATTAAGGAGAATGCTCTTGGCCCGCAACACCCTTCCCTTGCGCTTGGCCTCAACAACTTGGCTGCGCTGTACCAAATGCAAGGAAACTATGCCCAGGCACTGCCGCTGTTTCAGCGTGCGTTGAATATTCGGGACAAAGCCCTGGGGCCGGATCATCCCGATGTTGCGAACAGCCTCAACAACTTGGCAGAGTTGTACCAAGCGCAGGGGAACCACGACGCAGCTCTGCCGCTTTTGCAGAGGGCCTCGAAGATATTCGAAAAAACCCTCGGTCCCGAACATCCTGATTTCGCTACCGCACTGAGCAATCTGGCCGAGGAGTACAGCGCTAAGGGAAACTATGCCCAGGCACTGCCGCTGTTTCAGCGTGCGTTGAATATTCGGGACAAAGCCCTGGGGCCGGATCATCCCGATGTCGCCGATTCGCTCAACGACCTAGGCGGGTTGTATACAAAGCGAGGCAACTACGCCGAGGCACTAAAGGTGTATCAACGGGCTTTGAAAATTGACGAAACTGCTCTTGGGCCGGATCATCCCGATGTTGCGAACAGCCTCAATAACCTAGCTTCGCTGTACAAAGATCAAGGTGATGCTGCCCTGGCCGAGCCACTTTTTCAGCGGGCACTGAAGATCAGGGTAAAAGCTTGCGGGGCCGATCATCCGGACGTCGCCCTCGGCTTTGACAATCTCGTGACGCTTGAAGCAGCCAGCGGGCAGTGGCATCAAGCAGCAAGTAGTCAAGACCAGTCACGGCGCGTGATACGTCGCCATGTGGCACGAGTGCTCCCCAGCCTCTCGCCCAACGAGCAAGCCATGTTCTTGCAGGCCAACCAAGGATCGTTTTATGGTAGTTTGTCATTAGGATTCCAGCGGCACACCGATCCCAGTATTGTCAATTTGTCGACCGGTTGGCTCTTGAACGGCAAAGGGGTGGCGCAAGAGGCTCTCTCGCAAAATGTGCAGCTAGCGCGCGACAGTACTGATCCAAAGACAGCCGCTTCGGCCAAGCAGCTTTTGCAAAAGCGCCAACAATTCGCGGCACTATTTTACGCCGCACCCGAGCCAGGCCAGGAGCAGGCACATAGATCACAACTCGATCAACTGCAACAGCAGGAAGAAGAGCTTTCGCGGATAATTGCACAAGCCCACGGTGAAGCATTCCAAGCCGATCCGTGGATCGACGTGGCAGCAGTACGCAAAGCCGTTCGTCAGGGAGCCATGCTGGTCGATATCGCCCGTTTCGAGCCGTTTAATTTCCAGGCCAAAGGAAATGAGACGAATTATTTGCCGGCTCGTTATGCCGCGTGGGTGGTACCTGCAGCTGGTCAGGGAGACATTCAAATTATCGATCTGGGGGAAGCGGATCCGATTGATAGGCTCGTAGTTCTGGCTCGTCGGGAGATCAATCGCAAAGGTCAGCTGCGCTCAAACTCCACGCAACAGGAGCAAGCCGCTCAGCAGGCTCAGAACAAATCTATGCGCCAATCTGCCGAACGTGGACTGAATTTGGAGGACGATGGTCAGTCCGACGGCGGCGCTTTGCAACGCCTTGCGCAGTTAATCTTCGAACCGCTCCAACCGCACTTGGACAATGCCACCCAATTGATCATCAGTCCCGATGCTTCGCTGTGGTTGGTTCCCTGGGGCGCGCTTCCCGTCGCAGGGGGCCAATATGCCATTGAAAAATATCAAATCAGCTACAACATCAGTGGGCGCGATTTGGTCGTGCCGCCGGCCGGCAATCAGCGGCTCGAAGCGCCGGTAATGTTTGCTAATCCCGATTACGATCTGCAACCCTCCGACGTGGCACGGGCCACGAATGCGGCGCTAGTCCGTTTGACCGCGGCTAACCAACCGTTGGCCATGACCCGCGAAGTCAGCCGTTCGGCCGGCGGTGCATTTCATGCTAGTCGCTTGCCGGGCACCGCTGAGGAGGCCAAAGCCATTGGGCCTCAGCTAAAAGCTTACTCCTATGTCGAACCGGTAATATTCTTGGATCGGGATGCGGTGGAAGGCGCCTTCAAAGCACTGAAGCGTCCGCAAGTGCTGGTGCTCAGCACACATGGATTTTTTTTAGCGGATCAGGAAGTGAAGCACGACGAAGCACAAACCCGCGGGCTGATCGCCAACGGAGACAAACGTGCTGTGGCGCTGACGACCGAAGGCAAGTCGCTGGAAAATCCTCTGCTGCGGTGCGGGTTGTTATTGGCCGGTTGTAACCAAAGCCAGCCTGTGGACACCGCATCTGGCCCGGGTGTTGCAGAAGCAACTGCCTCCAATAGTAACGGAGTGGACGATGGTATTCTGACCGGCATGGAAATCGTCGGGACCGATCTGCGCGGCACAGAGTTGGTAGTGCTAAGCGCCTGTGAAACAGGAGTGGGACAAGTGCGAAACGGCGAAGGGGTAGCGGGTCTACGGCAGGCCTTTCAATTGGCCGGCGCACAGTCGGTCGTGGCCACGTTGTGGCAGATTCCCGACCGAGAAAGCTCACAAATCATGAGCGATTTTTTTGTCAAATTGTCTGCCGGCCAAAGTAAAGCCGACGCGTTGCGAAACGCTCAGTTAGCCGCCATCCGTGCAAGCCGCAGCGCTACGGGCGATGCCCCGCCGTTTTATTGGGCGGCGTTTACCATTACTGGGGAATGAACAGAATCTCAGAACACAGCGGGTTTCGGGACAGACCGCCAGGACATAACCTTCGTAGGGTGATACAATAATTCTTCCTGAAGACGGTTCAGATAGAGTCTACCACCTACGTCTGGATTGTTCTCCGTT